>Ga0172371_10002955_pt1 | contig 26624 bp, 22 predicted proteins | sample Lak12m_FD_114543 | JGI IMG/M metagenome (GOLD analysis project Ga0172371, IMG submission 114543) | Freshwater microbial communities from Kabuno Bay, South-Kivu, Congo - kab_022012_12m | ecosystem: Environmental > Aquatic > Freshwater > Lake | place: Democratic Republic of the Congo: South-Kivu... | reverse complement strand
CTTTGCCCGTCAGCAAGTCTGGATGGATAAGGCGGTCAAGAACGGTATTTGGAAAAAAATCCCCGGACGGTCGCTTTCTGAATGCACACTGGGCGTTATCGGTGTCGGGAACGTCGGCAAAGCAGTCATAAGACGCGCAAAAGCTTTTGGCATGACCCTTCTTGGAAATGACATCCAGCCCATCCCGAGAGATTTTTTGCTTGAAAACAACGTAAAAAGCGTTTCTCTGAATGAGTTGCTCGAATCTTCTGATTTTGTCAGTGTGAATTGCGACCTGAACCCGACTTCCCGTCATCTGATAAATCAGGAGTCTCTATCCCACATGAGGAAGAACGGCATCCTGGTCAACACTGCCAGAGGGCCGATCGTTGACGAAAAAGCGTTGGTTGATGCGCTGCTGGATCAAAGCATTGCAGGCGCTGCACTGGATGTTTTTGAGCAGGAACCCCTGCCTGAAGATTCTCCCCTGTTGGAAATGGAAAACGTCTTGCTCGCACCTCACAATTCAAATTCCAGCCCCAGCGCCTGGGAAAACGTTCATTGGAACACCATGCGAAACCTTTTGATCGGTTTGGAGATCGATCCGGCCGATTTGACAAAGTTGCAACAGTCTATATGAAAGGATGAGCCGACATGAAAGAAATTAAACGCGTTGTTTTGATTACCGGTAGCGCTGGCGGGATAGGCCGCGCCGCAGTTCAGTTGTTTGCCAAACAAGGTTGGAACGTCATCGGTGTGGATTGCAGTGATTTTGGTGAAGGATTTCCGTCTGATGGCTTGTTTATTAACGCGGATATTTCAGATGCGGGCCAGTTCGCTTTCTTATATGACAAATTAAAACAATATACAGGCTATTTGAATGCAGTGGTGAATAATGCCGCCATTCAGGTTTCAAAGCCGATTGTAGAAACCACTGTTGAAGAATGGGATCAGGTGATTGCCACAAATTTGCGGCCTGTTTTTATTGGCGCTCGATATGCCCATCCTCTCTTGTGTACGGCTGGAGGCGGCGCGATCGTTAACGTATCATCGGTGCACGCCATCCAAACATCGGCCAATATTGCGGCTTATGCGGCCAGTAAAGGCGGCATCCTTGCCCTGACACGCGCCATGGCGATTGAATTTGCCCCAAATAATATCCGCGTCAATGCGGTTTTACCAGGCGCAGTGGATACACCCATGTTACGCGGCGGTATGAGCCGGGGCATCCAGGGCGCAGGGTCCATATCGGAACGACTGGATAACCTTGCCCGCAAGACGGTTAATGGCCGCATTGGTACGCCAGAAGAGATCGCGCAATCCATTTACTTCCTGGCGGATAATACGCAGTCTTCGTTTATGACAGGCCAGGCGCTGGTAGTGGATGGCGGCGCGACTGCCAGGTTGAGTACAGAGTAGTTCCATGAAGAAAGCCCTGCTTCGCACCCTCTCTGAACCGGCGGTAAATATTCTGCGCAATCTGAAAGACGAATTGACCATTGCCTCCGAATGGCCGAATGCGACCCTGCATCCCTGGCGCAGTGATTCCATCCGCAAGATCAAGGCGCTACATAATGCGCATTTGGGAGAACGCTGCGTGATCATCGGTAACGGTCCAAGCTTGCGCAATACGGACCTTTCAAAGCTGAAAAATGTATTCACCATTGGTATGAATCGCTTTTACCTGGCTTTCGAAGATCTGGGTTTCATGACTTCATATCTTTTATCGGTCAATAACCTCGTCATTGAACAATGCGCCGAGGATTTCCGCAAGTTGTCAATTCCGACTTTTGTCTCCTGGCGCGGCCGCCAATGGATCAAGCCTGCCGGGAACCTGCATTATCTCTATACATCCTATCTCTTGCCGCGTTTTAGCGGAAACGCTGCCGGCAGATTATGGGAAGGCGCCACAGTCACGTTTGTAGCCATGCAACTGGCCTATTATCTCGGTTTCAAACAGGTCGTCTTGATCGGCGTTGACCACAGCTTTTCCACCAAGGGAACCCCAAATACAACTGTGGTTTCCACGGGCGACGACCCCAACCATTTCAACCCGGCTTATTTTGGCAAGGGTTTCAGGTGGCAATTGCCTGATCTTGAAACGTCTGAATTGGCTTATTGTATGGCGAGAGACGCTTACAAGGCGGATGGACGTGAAATCCTGGATGCCACCGTCGAGGGAAAATTAACCGTTTTTCCGAAAGTTAAATTCGACAGCCTTTTCTAATGTCTACAAATCCTCTGGTTTCAATTATCACTCCATCATATAACCAGGCGCGTTTCCTGGAACAAACCATGCGTTCCGTGTTCGAACAGGATTATCCGAACATTGAATACATGGTCGTGGATGGTGGTTCTACGGATGGCAGTGTGGATCTTATCCGAAAGGCCCAAGGAAAGCTTTCCTGGTGGGTATCAGAAAAGGATGAAGGTCAAGCTGATGCGATCAATAAGGGACTTGCCAGGGCTAACGGTGAGATTGTTGCCTGGCTGAATTCCGATGACTACTATCAGCCTGGGGCGGTTGCCGCCGCGGTAAAAGCTTTAGAAGAACACACTGGGGCAGGTTTTGTCTATGGGAATGTTCGTGTAGTGGATGAAGAGGAACAGACATTAAATCAGTTGACTTATGCAGAATGGGGTCTGGCGGATCTAATGGCTTTCCGAATCATCGGCCAGCCGTCAGTCTTCATGCGCCGAGAAGTTCTCGAGCGTGCGGGCAGTCTGGATCTTTCTTATCACCTGCTGCTTGACCACCAACTCTGGATACGCATGACGATGGAAGCGGAGATGGTTTACATACCGGAACTGTGGGCGACGGCGCATTATTATGACGATTGTAAGAATCTGGCAATGGCAGCAGGGTTTGGCAGTGAAGCCAAACGGATAGTACAATGGATGCAGTCGAACCCGCGTTTAACTGAAGTATTCAAAAAAAACCGCAGGCGGATTTGGGCAGGCGCGGAAAGGCTGAATGCATTTTATTTGCTGGATGCCAAACAGTATTCTTCTGCTTTTCGTTCTTATTGGAAGGCGTTTTGGCAATACCCTTCTGTAGTAATTCCCGAATGGTATCGTATGGTCTATGCGTTTTTTGCTCCACTGGGACTGGAGAAATTACGAGATCGATTCTTGGAAAATCGAAAAAATAAAATGAATGAATAATGTTTTGAGGTGATTGAATGACTGATACTATATCTGATGAAAAGGTATTATTTCTCCCGAACAAAAAGGGAGTTGTTGCAATTCTGGTTTTAATTTTCCTGCTGGCTGGCATTGGGATCCGTTTGTTGGATTTCACCGACATGCCTCTGGATTTTGCCAGCACACGCCAACTCCATTCCTTGATTATGGCGCGCGGCCTTTATTACCAAATGGACACACCAGATACCCGTTCAATGCCTCAGGATCTTCGAAGTTTTGGGATTAACGCAGGCAAAGCTGAACCGGTTATTGAGCCGCCTATTATGGAACATCTAGTCGCCTACACCTACAGTATCATCGGCGGTGAGAACATCTTTGTAGGAAGGGTATATTCCATCCTGTTCTGGGTGCTCGGTGGAATTCCGCTTTTCTTGATGGTGCGCAGGCTCATCTCGGTGAATGGCGCTTTTGCTGCGCTGGCTTTTTATCTATTTACACACTTTGGGGTTTATGCCAGTCGTAGTTTTCAGCCTGACCCAATGACGGTCATGTTTATCTTATGGGCGTTGTATTTTCAAGTCAGGTGGTCGCAGGCTGATACGCTGAAAAACGGCATCCTCGCGGGGGTTTTTACCGGAATTGCCATTCTGGTAAAAGCGCCTTCCATCTTTTTTACCGGTATCCCGTTTGCTGCCCTGGTTTTGCACAAAGGATTTAAGTACTGGATCAAAAATTGGAAGATTTATTTAATAGCAGTTTTGGCAATTTTGCCTGCTTTTCTCTTCAACTTCCTTAGTGCAACCGTGGGAGGTAAGGGTGGATCGATCTTTGGCGCCCGGTTCTTCCCGCAATTATGGACGGATTATGCGTGGTATCTAAGTTGGCTGAAAATGCTTAAATCTGTGGCAGGTCATTTCGTACTGCTGGTGTCGCTGTTTGGATTTTTCCTGATTTCAAAAAAAGAGACACGCTGGTTTTATGGCAGTTTATGGTTGGGATATCTGCTCTTTGGCTTTGTGTTTGCTTACCATATCTCCACCCATAATTATTATCATTTGCCGCTGCTTCCAATCATTGCCATCGGTTTCGGACAGGTCTTTGCAATGGTTTATTCCAGGCTTGAAGCGGTCAATCGGGACTGGTTGAACCGCATCCTGATCGTGGTCCTGTTCATTTTCTCTTATGGACTTTGCTTGCAAAGGGTAAGAGGCTCATTGATTGCGTCTGATTACCGCTATGATGCAACATATTGGACTGAATTGGGAAAAAAGATCGATCGAAATGCCTCGGTGGTTGCTTTAACCCAGGATTATGGATATCGCATTAATTACTGGGGTTACATCAATCCGACATTATGGCCGACTTCTGAAGAATCAACTATTAAAAATCTGCAAGGCGCCACAGACCCTGCTTTCTTGCAAATGTTCAAGGAATTAACTGCAGGGAAAACAATATTCCTGGTGACAATCCCCGGTGAGTTTGAAACTCAACCGCAATTGAAGGAATACCTGTTCGACAATTACCCCTATGAACAGGGAGACGGATATTATATCTTCCATTTGGATCGACCGCTTCACCCAAATTCGGATCAGGGTTAATGGAAAAGAAGCCGCTTGTTTCCATCATTACACCTTCCTTTAACCAGGCCAGATTTCTCGAGGAAACGATCCTCTCGGTATTCGATCAGGATTATGAGAGGATCGAATACATCATTATCGACGGGGCGTCAACGGATGGCAGTCTTGAAGTAATCAAGAAATACAAATCCAGGCTGGCTTATTGGGTCTCCGAACCGGACCGCGGGCAAACAGATGCCATTAATAAGGGTTTCAGCCACGCCACTGGCGAGATTCTGGCTTGGTTAAATTCGGATGACGTTTACAACCCTGGGGCTGTGAGCCAGGCGGTGGAATACCTGCTCGGCCATCCACAAGTCGGAATGGTGTATGGCGACCTTGATTTCATTGACGAAAATGACAAAGTGATCGGCAGGTTCAACGCCGCGCAGACCGATTTGGCAAGGCTGCGGCGCGGATACGTGCACATTCCTCAGCCCGCCACTTTCTTGAGGGCGGATCTATGGAAAAAAGTGGGCCCATTGGATCCGTCATTTTACTTTGCCATGGATTACGACCTGTGGACGCGCCTGGCAGCGGTCTCCGAGTTTAAATATATCCCAGGAAAACCCTGGGCAAAGTTCAGACTGCATTTTGATGGAAAGACCATTAATGCCGATGACCGTTGTTGGCCTGAAATGCTGCGAGTGCATTACCGCGATGGGGGTAAATTCTTTTCGATCCTGGTCTTCAAATATTGGGTTCGTAAATTGGCGGCTCCATTTCTCAATTGGAAACGCCGCCGCCTGTTCAATCAATAAATTTCAATAAAAATATCCTTACTCTTTCAAAATTACTTCTGTCAGCAACCCTTGCTCAAGGAGTGTCTTTTTGATTGCTTTTATTCCTCCCGGGTTGATCACGGCTGTGGTAGGCGACAACGTCTCAAGGATATATTTTCCTGTGGATGGATTGTTTTGCAGCATTGTCAGGATCTCGGAGGATTGTGCGCGCAGTAATACAACCTGCTCCACAAGGGCTGCCCTGCCGGTCTTTTCCCATTTTTCTGAAAGAAGGGTAAGCGCATATGGTAAGGGCTTTTTTAACTGTTTTTCTAACAACTGCACAAGCTGCAGCGGCTTCAAACCATTTTGCTGGGCAAGCAATAATGAGCCTGCTGTGATCTCATAGACGGTCTCGCTCTCGGTGATCGCGCGCACGTCACAAAATCTCGCGATTTGGTAGCGCAGTGTCCTTGAGACCAAAACCGGGATGGTAAAGACCAGGTCGGGTGTGATCTGCAAGGTCGCTTTCTTTGCTGGCCGCAAAACAGCAGCTTCTTTTCGAAAAAAGGCATCGAACAAAGGCGTTAATCTGAAGCAGGGTTCGCTCTTTTCTGTTACTTTTCCCAGGTCCAGCATGCCCAGCCAGTGCATTGGGCCAGTGACCAGGAATCTGATCAACGCGCCATCGATCTCATCCCAATGTATGAATCCGCGCAGGTAATCGCCATTGTCGGCTTTGCGGATGAACCATGAATCATAATCCCCACTCGGACGCTGAAAATCGGGCTGATTTGTCTTAATTTGTTCAACCAGCGCTGTCAGGCCATACCACTCGCCGGATTTCAGGTTTTTTAATATTTCCAACACCAATTGACGTGGTTTGCGAGGATCGTTTTGCCATTCACCTTCGAAGACCAGACCGGGCATAATTTTCAGGTCGTTGTAACGCACAGAATCCATCCAATGGTTCATCCATTCCAGAAGGATGGTATTTCTGTCCTTTTGAAAAAAGTCTGATAGCGCTTCTGGGTTTGGATTATCTTTTTGGTCAGTTAACCCTGCAGCTTTTGTGATTACCTTGATAAAAGTGTCATTCTCACGCCAGTTGTGCCAGGCAGTTGCCGGAAGGAGAGTACCTTTGCGCCTGGCCGCCAGCCAGTCTGTGGCGTGATCCAGTAATCGGGTGTCAGCAGGCGTCTCCGTAACGACCAAATTTTCATCAAGCGGCTTGATGAAAAACCGACGCTGATCTGTTTCAGGCTCAAGGGGAGATTGAAACTCATCTGGGATGAAAACAAACTCACGCGGTTCCGGCGGCAGGTTCATGAACGCCCGTCCGATCAACCCTCTGTACCATAACACTTCCGCCGTCGAGGACGGGTGACGTTCAGGAGCTTCCCTGTCGCGTCTGGCAGGCCCAAATTCACGCACTTCGCCGTATTTTCGGGTGAATTGTGCCCACGTGGTCTTTTGAGGGTTATAAGCGATCTCATTCCAGGCTTCTCTGGCGGTTTTGGGCAGGCTTTCAAGGATTTCAGTGAACAGGTTCCGGTCAAGCATGGCTTTAGCAAGCACTTCAATCGAAGAAGAAAGGTCAAGGTTGGTCAGATCGGCGCCCCATAAGGATCCGATCCGTTCGATCAGGTCAAGGTCGTAAGATTGAAGCATCTTTTTTAATAAAGGCATGTATTTCTCACTGAAGCGTTTATCGCATTATACTAAACCCTTGGATAATCCGAGAGAAAACAACCAATAGTTTTTAAATTGACTGTCAGTTGTCATACAAGTATAATTTTTTAAGTATCTTACTGGTCTCCCAAGGAAAATATGGCCTTAAAAGGCAACCTAAGCGACTTTTCATTTGTCCAATTATTGAATTTGATCAACCTGGCGAAGAAAACCGGGGCGCTGACCATTGAATCGGGAAACTGGAATGTAAAGCTGTTCTTTCGCAATGGCAAACTCTCCTCAGCTTTTCTTGGTCGTGAGAGTGTTCCTATTGTACGGATCATGGCCAGGGCGAGGTTGCTCTCAGGATCCCAGGCAGCGTCTCTTGCAGAGAAATATAAAAACCTGGGCGATAAGGAAGCGGGTATTTCGTTGATGAATTCAGGTCACTTGACACAGGGCCAAATCTTTTCAGGGATCGAGTTTTATCTCAAGGAAATTGTACGAACTCTTTTTACCTGGCATGAAGGGGCGTTTGATTTTTGGATCAGTGAACTCCCGCCAAAAGAGGTTATACAGGTTGATTTGGGCCTGGAAAGCTTGATCCTGGAGGGATCACGACAAATACGTGAGTTGGAAGACTTAACCAGCGAGATTCCCAGCCTTGATATGTCTCTAAGGTTTACTGAGCGTTCAAGTGTTGATTTTCATCAACTGAACCTCAATGGAGCAGAATGGCGGGTTGTTTCATTCATTAACCCAAATAGTACGATGCGGCAGATTGCAGCAGCTGCCCGATTAAATGAAATCGAAATTCGCAGGATTGTTTATAATTTATTACAGGCAGGGCTGGTTGAGATTGTCCGCCCCGCTGAGCCGATTCTCTTTAAAGGAGCGCATATATCCCCGCTTGTGGATACCCCCGAACAACGTTCAATTATTCATCGTGTAATTAATCGGATAAAGTCGCTGTAAACAGGAAAACTGATGCAAACACAAACCGTAAAAATTGTGGTGACCGGACCGTTCAACGCAGGCAAGACCGAGTTGATCCGCTCGATTAGCGAGATCAACGTAGTTGACACCGAAAGAAAAGTAACCGGCGACGAGGAGAAGATCAAAGGTTCGACCACGGTTGCCATGGATTTCGGGCGCATCACGGTTGATAACGATCTGGTGCTTTTCCTGTTCGGAACGCCGGGACAAAAGCGTTTCGATTTCATGTGGGAAATCCTGTCGGAGGGAATGCTCGGGTTCATCGTCATGGTTGACAGCACCCGCCCCGAGACTTTCCGAGAAGCGCGCACCATCCTCGAGACTTTCAAGGCTTATGCTCCTACTCCTTACATCATTGTCGCTAATAAACAGGATTGCCAGGATGCCTGGTCAATAGAAGATATCCGCGCGGCTTTACGTCTGGATCAGAACATCAAACTTCTTCCTTGTATTGCCAGGAAGAAGAGTTCTGTGAAAACTGTGTTATTGGAATTGCTTTACGCCATTCTGGAAGATATGGACGCAGCGAAGGAATAAAATAAAAATCAATAGAATAAGGAAACCCAACCCATCATGCGAACTTCAAACTCGGATTATTCTTCTCAAAACTTTATTGAGGTGGGGATCATTGAAATTTTTGGCGAGGGGATCGAAAGGCCAGGTTTAAATCCGGATAAGGATTTTATGTCTCTGGTTGCTTGTAAAAAGAATTTTGTCCAACAATTGGGACAGGATGTAACCAACGGATTGTTCATCCGTGCGGGCAGGGCGGCTTATTATTACTGGATGTCACAAAATGCTGCCAGCCTGGGTTGGAAGGACGCGGGATTTCGTCTTTTACCCCCATTAGACAGGACAAAAAAAGCTTTGTCTGGCTTTTTGGATTGGCTCAAACAGGAAGGCCTGTTGGATGCCGAATTGACTGGTTCGAGCGAGTCATGGGTCGTCACAAATCGTACCTCGACCACACTGAAGGACATGCTGGAGTGCAATTATTTCCTGGGTATGATGCAGGAATTGGTTTCCTGGGCCGGCGGAGGCAAATTTTTTCCGGCCCGTGAAGAACAATGTCAGGCTGCCGGCGCGGAGTTTTGTATTTTTAAGGTTGACCGGCTGCCGGCTAATTAAAAAAATAAGAAAAGCAAAATTTCTTGACAATCCCCCTTTCACCGGGTAGAATTGGAACCACTGCCGAGATAGCTCAGTTGGTAGAGCACACGACTGAAAATTGTGGGGTCCTCGGTCCGATCCCGAGTCTCGGCACAGACACACTCCCGTAATCCGGGAGTGTTCGTTTTTCTGGAAATTCTTACATTCTTCGGGTATGATTGTCTGGCATGCCCATGGAGTCTTCCCCGATGAAACGAAATCGAATCACCCCATTCATTTTTATTGGTGTTTTGGTCCTGTTAATATTTTTGGTTATATTTAATTTACGAAGCTCAGGAGCTCAAACAACCGCACTGCCCACATTGGATGTAGACCAAAGCGTCACACAGACCATTGAAAAAATCCTTTCTCTCACCGAAACAGCCAGACCGACGGCAACGCCAATCCCTCCCACGCTGACGCCTGTTCTGCCAACTCCCACTCAATTTGTCCCTCCCGACGAGTATTACATCAAGGGGTTCAAAGGCCATTCACAATATTACAGCCTCGGGTGCGAGGCTTCCGCCGCAGTGGACCTGGCGGGTTATTACGGGATTGACATTTACCAGTTTGATTTCCAATTCGGTCTGCCGATCTCCGACAACCCTGATATTGGTTTTGTGGGCGACGTGGACGGCCCCTGGGGACAGATCCCGCCTTATGCCTATGGTGTGCATGCCGGGCCGGTAGCCGATCTGCTGAATGAGTTTGGCCTGCCAGTGGAAGGCGGTAAAGGGTATACCCTTGAACAGATCAAGGAGAAGCTGGCTCAAAACAAGCCGGTTATCGTTTGGGTAATTGGCAGGATGGAATACAGCAAGCCTGTGGAGTATACCGATAGAGAAGGCAACACCACAACTGTAGCAAGGTATGAGCACGTGGTCATCCTGACCGGTTACAACAAAGACACAGTGCGTTTTGTCAGCAACGGCTATTGGTATGATATCGAAAACGAGACATTTTTAACCTCTTGGGGAGTGTTGGGCAACATGGCAGTCATGCCAAAATAAAGGAAAGCAGATGGAAGAGAATAAGAAGATTGAAGCAATTCAAATGGGCGTACTGGCCGTTCAGGCATTAACCGAAGGCTGTACCGGCAAGGTAATGGGATTGACCTCGAAGGGCATGTTCTTAAATACTGGTGAGCGGGTAATATTTATTACCGAAGCGGCATACAAGAGTCCTTTTAATATTCAAATTTCCAGCATGTCAAATGTAGAGAAGACTGTTTCCGTTGGAGACACCTGGCATTTTACTGGGCATCAAATAATATTTGACCAATCCCACCTGCATGTAGACATACAACAATCTTCGATTTGGCAACCTGCCAATCCGCCTGAGATTAACACTGAACTTTCTGAAAGGGCCGCCCGCCTGGGGGTGATCCTGCGGCGCATGCACGCCCTGGATGCCGAAAAAGGTTGGCTTTTTCTTACCGACCCTGGTTCCTGGTTTGGTGATGGAGAGAAAACTTACATTTTTAATAGGACAGCCAACTTCCTGGACGCGGTGGAAACCTCCAACCTGGATGCTGCGCTTGAAAGCGGAAAACACATTCTGGGCAGGGGAGGCGGCTTGACGCCGTCAGGGGATGACTGGTTGAGCGGTTTTCTGCTTTATTTTTCCCGTTTAGGGCAGCAGTCCGCCTTTTTAACAGACTTGGGCAAATCACTGACTTCCCTGGCATTTGAAAGAACCACCAAGATCTCCGCTAATCGCATTGAGGCTGCTTGTAAGGGGTGGTCTGAAAACCTTTTTCTTGAAGTGCTCGATCATTTATTTTGTGAAGAAATCCCATTTACTGACGAAAAGATCGATTATTTGGTAAATTTCGGGCATTCCTCCGGCGTGGATACCTGCGTGGGGTTTTATTCGGCATTGTGCGCTGATTTGCCGACTTTTTAGACATTTCTGCAAGGTAACTGATAAAATTAAACAGGTCAAAAATACGCTTAATCCTCCATTTAAGGGAATGAATTTATGAAACGAAGTTTTTCATTTATAAAAAAATTACTTGGTTCAATAGTAGACTGGTTTGCCAAAATGGACCTGCTTCGTTTTGCGATCCTTTCTTTTGTCATCGTTTCCATTAATTTTCTTCCATTAATTTCAAAATTGGGCTTCTATCTGGATGACTGGCCCCAGGTTTATTCCTGGACGGTTCATGGATTCGAGGGGATTAAACAATACTGGATAGCTGACAGCCGATGGTTTACGTGGTGGATCCAAAGCGCTCTTTTCCCGGTCCTGGGAGCCAAACCGCTCTATTGGCATATCCTCATGGTATTTCTCAGGTGGGCAACCTCCATCCTTGTTTGGTTGATTCTGAAACGGATTTGGCCCAGACAAATTATTGCAATAACTGTAACAGCTTTATTGTTTGGAATTTATCCACTCTTCGCACAACAATCCAGTGCGGTGATGTTCTCAGTGATCTGGGTCTGTTTTGCCCTCTACCTCTTATCTTTATTATTAATGGTACAGGCTTATGACTCAAAGAAATGGTTTGTTTTCTTCACTTTTACAGGTTTGGTTATCGATCTTGTCGGTTTGTTGTCTTATGAATACTTTCTTGGACTTGAATTTATCAGGCCATTCATTTTGATGATTCTAATTAATCAGACACAACTGTCTCGAGGAAAAAAATATCTTAAGGGATTGGCGCAATATTTGCCCTGGCTGCTAATTGAATTAGGTTATTTGATTTGGCGTAGTTTTTTGGTTAAGATTCCCACACTCAGAACGCCTGTCATTTTTTCAAATCTGACTGCCAAACCGCTGCAAACCATTTTTGGTTTAATTGAATCGATGATCAAAGATATCGTCCAAATTATTTTTGCGACCTGGTATGATACTTTTAATCCCACTTTATTCGATATCAAAATTCCTTCAGATGCTTTTGCCTGGATTCTTGCCGCTCTGGCGTTTATTATTGCCCTTACAATACTTATCCGTTTAAACAAAACAGGTCCAGCACAGGAATCCAACACGCGCTCCTGGACGATCCAGGCCTTGTGGATTGGATTATTGGCTGTTGTGTTTGGCGCAGCCCCGGCCTGGGCGATTGGGCGCAGTGTAAGTGCGGAAAACGGCATTTGGAATGACCGTATGGGCATTGCCTCCATGATGGGAGCCAGTCTCTTTTTGGTGGCGCTTGTCTTTGCGCTGGTAAAACCCACCCGGAACAGGGTCGTTGCCATTCTGGCGGTAATGCTCGCCCTGGCAACCGGCAGCAACTTCCGCTATGCCAATGAATACCGCTGGTCGGCAACTTATCAGACAAGGTTCTACAACCAGTTGGTTTGGAGGGCGCCCTCCATTAAGCCAAATACTGCCATAATGTCGGGCAACGAATTGTTTCCAAAAATGGGAGTGTATCCGACTGCTTTTGCGATCAATACGCTTTATCCAAGCTCGAGCCCCTTTCCGTCCGTAGACTACTGGTTCTATTCGATCCCGCATTATTTTCCAACCAATTATTTCAACCTTGATGAAGGTATTGAGATCAAGCTTGAAAAATGGTACGTTCAATTTTCAAGCATCAGTACTGACAGCTTGCTGATCTATTGGAACCCTATGGAGCCTTCCTGCCTGTGGACGCTCGATAACAATGACCGTTATAATCCTTTCCTTTCGGATTACGTTACGGAAGCGTTAGGTGCTTCGAACCTTGCGCGGATCACCAACGACGCGCAACATGGCTACCCCCCGCAGGATATATTCGGCGCTGAGCTTGGGCATGGCTGGTGCTATTATTTTGAAAAAGCCGACCTTGCCAAACAATACCAGGATTGGGGAAGCGTAGTCTCTTTATACGAAGAAGCCACAGCGAAAGGCTATCATACCAACTTCGGTCCTGAGTTGACCCCCTTCATATACGGTTACGCACTCTCTGGCCAACCTGACCGTGCTATTGAGATTACCGACTTTTCCAAGACGATGGCAGAAAAGATGAACCCTTATTTGTGTGACCAATGGGAAAATATTTATCAACTCTCTGGGAATTCACCGGGGCTAACGGACGCTTATGAACGAGAGATGAGTGATCTTAAATGCGGGATCTAGATGAGTAATAAAAGAACCGGTTTCCAATTGGAAACCGGTTCTTTGTCACTAATGGATTAACTAGACGTTGATCCCTTCGGGAACTGTGAAGTTCTCGTTGGCTTTGCGGATGGAATCGGGCACATTGAAGTCCAATTCGGCGCCGCCGGCCATTTGTTTTACGTAGTCTTTGATCAGTTGATCCCAGTAGCTCTTGGTCACGTAGTAAACACGTGCGCCGCCGAGTTCGTGCTGTACATCAGGCCACGGGTAGGAAGGTTGTGCCATGCCGAGTCCCCAGCGCATCCAGCCGTTGTAGGATTCGTAAGTGGCCCACCACTCGGTGTTTTTGATCATTTCAAAAGCATAGTAGGCTTTTGCATAATACATGACTGCGCCGACGCGGCCGCCGCGGGCAAGGGCAACCGTGTGCAGACTGATGTTGACTTTTTCGTTCATTACACGACCATTTGCAAAACCGGCCCATTCACCGTCAATTAAACCGACCAGAGTATAGGGGTCTTTGAGACGATGGCGGTACCATCCAAGGATTTCTGAATAAACGCGGGCACCGACAATATCATAGAAATCATGATCAACTTCCATGATGCGTTTCATGTATTCCATCATCTTGGGGGCTTCATCTAATCGAGCTTCGCGTATGAAGAGAGTACGGCCGTCTTTCAATTTAACTGTGGCGCCAGGGAAGGGCGGCAGTTTCATGGCAGGCCCTTGCAGCATTGCCTCAACGTCGCGCACATCGATCTGAAGCGTTTCGACTGATGCTTTTTCAGGAAGTTCGAATTTCATTCTGTTTCTCCTTGTTACAAGTAAGAATATGTCAATCTATGCCATGTTGGCATTGGATAGCTTGTTCAGGCTTTCGACGTGTTTGAGGTCATAGACATCGCCGAATTTAGTCTTGGGCATGCCTTCAGCCTTCTTCATCAATTCTTCGTATTCATCATCTTCAACGAAAGCGACGGCACGTCCGATGGAAGCCTCTCCATCCACGAAACGCCAGGGGAAGAATCCAACCTGTGCGCGGCGGTTCAAGACCAGGTCGATCATGCCGCCAAAGCACTCTGCGTGGATGATCTGTTTCGGGAACATGTCGATGTGCATTAACTGATATTTCTCATCTGTGAAGACCTCTTCTATTGATTTGCCAAATTTTTTCTTGAACACATGCTCGGCTTGTTTGGCCTGGCGGGGCATCCAGGTGCGGATAATGGTGTTCATGGGATGATCGGCAGAACCGCAGTCCACGGCGATCCAGCGCAGTTTCATTTTCTTCGCCCAATCGGCAAATTCCTGATCAGGACCCGGATGTTTCACCATGTAACGGATTTCATCAGCAGTGGGCTGATCCCATCCGAAATGATGGTAGCCGGTGTGAATGACCAGAATGTCGCCTTCTTTAACTTCTACACGATCGGTGATCATCTTGCTGGTATAAACGTCATAGTCACCGCAAACGTCACTCAGGTCAACGACGGCAGCATCATGCACCAGGTAATCCATGGGAAGTTGAGCCATGTCGCGTCCGGGGGTGTAGAAGTGGATTTCTCCATCCAGATGGGTTCCGATATGGTTGGAATGGGTTAAGAGTTGTCCGTTGGCGCCGTTGGGTGCCAACCTCTTGAAATACTTCACCTGTAACGGTTCATAGGTTGGCCAGGGGGGAGTGCCAATTCCGAGCGGGATGGCGAGGTCAAGAAGTTTCATTTTTTCTCCTTTTTTCATTGGTCTAAGACTCGTAGAAATATTCTACTCAAGATAACAAGGTCAGGAGATAAAAAACCTGACCTTGAAAATCACGCTTATAACAGAATCGGGAATACCATTTGGATCAAGATTCCTGCGGCCAGGACTGAGGCTACTTGACCTGCTGCATTCGCTCCTAATGCATGCATTAGGATAAAATTGTTGTTGTCAACCTCAAGAGCTACTTTCTGTGCCAGACGTCCACTCATTGGGAAAGCGCTGATAGCTGCTGCACCAATCAGAGGATTAATTTTTCGTCCTGAGATCAGGCAAACCAGTTTTCCAAATAACAAGCCGCCAATAGTATTGAGTGCAAATGCAACCAGTCCAAGAATCAGAACACGTAATGTGCCGGTGTTCAAAAACTGCGCTCCTTGCATGGTTGATCCAATCGTAATTCCTAAGAAGATCGTTGCCGTGTTGGTTATGGCTGATTTTGCTGTTTCTGTGAGGCCTTCGACCACTTCTGATTCTCTTAGTAGATTACCCAGCATAAGTGTTGCGATTAGCGGGGCAGCCTCAGGGAGGAAGATCGCGGCGAAAATGGTAAGAACGATTGGGAAAAGGATAACCGTTAATTTTGACACCGGTCTTGGTGTATATTCCATGTGAATTCCACGTTCCGCTTTGGTGGTAAACAAACGCATCAAAGGAGGCTGGATGATGGGAACGAGACTCATGTATGAATAAGCTGTAACAGCGATAGCCGCTGCCAACCCCGGCGTTTCAAATAATGCTCCCAATTTACCATTGACATAAATCACTGTTGGGCCGTCAATGGCGCCAATCATACCAATGGCAGTTGCTTCAGCCAGATTAAAGCCGAGCAACAACGCCAAGATCAAGGTAGCAAAGATTCCTAGATGCGCCAGCGCACCCATCACGAACATAATTGGCTGGCTGAGCAGTGGTCGGAAATCGATCATTGCACCTACACCAAGGAAGATTAACAGCGGGAAAAGCTCATTACTGATACCTGCTTTATATAAAATTCCAAACAGGCCATTTTCACCAATCATGTTTGCAGCGACTGGGAGGTTGCCCAAAATACAGCCAAAGCCGATTGGAATAAGTAAAGTTGGTTCATAGTCCTTGAAAATTCCCAGATAAATAAGCACCAGTGCGATAACTACCATTACCAACTGCTGCCATGTGATGTCTAGGAGACCTCCGAGCAAACCTGAAAAATCGAATCCAGACATACTAGTATCCTTTCATCCTACTCAATATCCATGAGAGGAGCACCATGGGCAACATTGGCGCCAACGGTCACGTGGATTTTTGTTACAGTTCCGGCACTTTGCGCACGAAGTACATTCATCGCTTTCATGGCTTCAATAACGCACAATTCATCATTCAAACTTACTTTTTGTCCGACGCTGACTTTTATTGCATTTACGGTACCAGGAAGTGGGGATTTTAATGTTCCGGGTCCGGCTGCAGCGGCAGTAGCATTAGGTGTCGAAACAGGCTTTGCAACTGGAATAGGTTTTTTAGCAGATACCTGCGCAAGGGCAGGGGCTGCCTGGTCAATGGCACTTACAGTAAAGAGTTCATCGTTTACTTTTACCTGAACTTCCTCTTGACGGGGATCGTCCAGAATTTCGACATCATAAGATTTATCGTTTACACTAATCTGATATTTCATCTTGATCTCCTGATGGTTGAAGATTGTGTTAACCGTTTTTGCAGGTTAAACTGCCGCCAGGAGTTAGGCTCTCCGGCTGGTGATATGGATTCAACTGACAGCGTTTCTGATTGTGCGCGGGCAAGTGCAAGCGCAATTACTGCGATTTTTTCAAGTTCATTATCTTTTTCAGGTATTGCGGCTGTTGCTTCCTGCGCTCCTTCGACCTTTTCATCGTTTTCCGGTTTATCAACGATAAACCTGGTCATTAAACCCACAACGACTGCCAAAAGAGCCAAAACTAGAAACAGAACAATAATCCCGATTCCTGAAATGCTTAATGCAAAAGTTAAGGTATTTCCTTCCATTATTGGCATCCTTTCCGGTTACAGGGGAATGTTGCCATGTTTCTTAGCGGGAGCATTGCACTGTTTATTTCGAAGCAGATCAAGCGAGGCGATCAAACGTTGACGAGTTTCACTCGGAATAATGACCTCATCAACATAACCGGCATTTGCCGCTTTATAAGGATTGGAAAAATTCTCTTTATAGTTGGCAACCAATTCTGCTCGCAATTGTTTAGCTTCTTCAGGGGTTTTTTCCTTCAATTCACGTCCGTGAAGAATATTTACAGCGCCATCTGCGCCCATTACCGCGACTTCGGCAGAAGGCCAGGCGTAGACTACATCTGCATGTAAATGCCGGCTGCCCATCACGATATAAGCGCCGCCATAAGCTTTACGGGTAATGACGGTTAATTTTGGAACGGAAGCTTCGGAAAATGCATACAAAACCTTTGCTCCGTGCCTGATGATCCCGTTATGTTCTGTATTGGTACCAGGCATGAATCCCGGTGTGTCTACAATTGAGAGAGCTGGAATGTTGAATGCATCGCAGAACCTGATAAAACGAGCCATTTTGTCTGAGCAGTTAATATCCAAAACGCCTGCCATACTGGCTGGCTGGTTTGCTACCACCCCGATACTTTCGCCGTTCAAACGTGCAAACCCTACAACGGCATTGGTCGCATAGGCTGCATGGACTTCAAAGAAGGAATCCAGATCCACAATCTTGGTAATGACATCCAGAACATTATAGGTTTCATTAGGATCGACAGGGATTAGAGTGTTAAGTTTTTTATCAGCCCTGAATGGATTGTCGTTTGATGATAAAGCAGGAGCAACGGATGTATTATTGTCGGGTATATATTCCAAAATCTTTTTTACGATGGCAAATGAATCATCTTCATTCTGGCCGACAAAATGGGCAACACCTGAAAGTGAACTGTGAGTGACAGCGCCGCCAAGTGTTTCGGCGTCAACTACCTCATGAGTTACTGCTTTGATTACTTCTGGTCCGGTAATATACATATTGCCGGTGCCTTGAGTCATGACAATGAAGTCTGTCAAAGCTGGTGAATAGACTCCGCCGCCTGCGCACGGTCCCATGATCAAGCTGATCTGCGGTACAACACCAGAAGATTGGACGTTTCGATAAAAAACTTCACCATAAGCCCAAAGACTGTAAACGCCTTCTTGAATACGAGCGCCTGCTCCGTCATTGATCGCAATGATGGGAACTCCGGCGTCCATGGCAAGATCCATGATTCGTGCGACTTTTTGTCCGCAAACTTCACCGAAAGAACCGCCCATAACAGTAAAGTCTTGCGCATAAACACAAACCTTGCGTCCATTGATCTTGCCAAATCCTGCGACCAATCCATCGCTCATGACTTTGTTTTTATCCAGGCCAAAATCGGTATGGCGATTGATCATCATTCCATTCAATTCCTGAAATGATCCTTTGTCAAGAAGTGCATCAATGCGTTCACGTGCAGTTCTTTTCCCTTTTTCATGCTGCGCCTCAATGCGTTTTTCACCTCCCCCCAGGTTCATCTGATTACGAAGCGTTTTTAATTTGTTAATTGCCACTTCGTGCCCGTTTTCAGATTCCGGTTTGTTTTGAGCCATTACTACCTCCGTGGAATATGATTACATACTGATACTGATTAATAATTTACGTTTGGATGTCAGACATTACAAGTGATACATATAGCATCCTCTCCGGTTGATTGTCATATCTATTTCTGATATTTTTTGATACCTGTCAGTGAGGATTAAGACATATTATTAGAAAAATATGCCGGTTCATCACCGGCATATTTCACTTCATTTATTTTACGATTCCCTTTTCGAACATTGCCAAATAGACCTTTTCAGCGGAGAAGGGAGGCCCTTGCAACCGAATTCCGGTTGCTGCATAAATGGCATTCCCCAGAGCGGCAATTGTCGGTACGGTCGGATGTTCACCAACACCGCGGGCGCCCCACGGGCCGTCATCCTGCGGCACTTCCACTATGGTGGTCTCCAACGGGAAGTCGATGTCAGGCGCTGTAGCGATGCGGTAGTCCACAAAACTCGGATTTCGCATGACACCCTTTACCAGTTGCATCTCCTCGAACATGGCGGCACTTAACCCTTGAACAAATCCACCTTCGATCTGACCCATGACGAGGGCAGGGTTGATGGCTTTTCCGACATCGAAGGATGCGCCTGCTTTAAGGATATGGATTTGGCCTGTATCCTTATCAATTTCAATGTCAAGACCTTCGCAACCTACGGTATAGTGAACCACGGCGCGCGGACCCTGACCAGTTTCGGCATCCAGGTTGGTCACATACTTGGGCATGAAGGAACCGCGTCCAACGATTGGACCGCCCATCCAGCCCTCGTAATTTTCTCTTGGCATACCGTAGATCACGATGTTTGTCAGCGGGGTTTCACGTTCGCTCTTATACGAGACCACCACGCCATTGACAATATCCAGATCTTCCGCATTTTCTTTCCAGGCTTCGGCTACCAGATCCAGGATCTGTTTTCTGGCGTCTCTGGCTGCGGCAACCACGGCATTGCCCATGCTCCAGGTCAGACGACTGGCGACTGTCTGCCATTCATAAGGGCTGTACTGCGTATCAACCGGTCCGGCAATGCGGACTTTCTCATAAGGCACACCCAATGCGGCGGCAGCCATTTGTGCCATGACCGTGAAGGTTCCCTGGCCGATCTCCTGGCCTCCCAAGCCGACAGTAACGTTGCCGTCTTCGGCCATTTCCACCCAGGCGCTCGATCCGGGGTTGGGCGGCATGGCGGGAGCTTTCCACATTACGGCAATCCCTTTTCCTCTCAGCCTGTTTGGCGAAGAAGGTTTGGAATCCCCGTTGAAATCGATTGCTTTGGCGACATCATCAATGCATTGTTTGAGCCCATTGGGATGCATGGTCATGCCGGTGGCAATGGTATCGCCGCCGGAAATTGCATTTGTCTTCAGGAAGGTCACTTTGTCGAAACCGGCTTTTTCAGCCAGTTCATCGATGGCCTGATCGATGCCCGTATGCAGTTCTGACATGCCGAAACCGCGATAAGCGCCGCCGATGGGGTGGTTCGTATATACACAAATGCTGTCTGTCTCAACATTGGGGATGTTATACGGGCCGGAACTGGAATATCCACCGGCGCGGGTGACGTTCGTGCCATACTCAGTGGATGCGCCGCCGTCCCAATACATGGTATTTTTCAAGGCGAGGATTTTGCCTTCTTTGTTGCAGCCCACCTTAACGTGAGTGATCAAACCTTGTCGCACGAAGTTGGTATAAAATTCCTCTTCGCGGGTAAGCAAGAATTTCACAGGCCAGCCTTTGCATTTTGTGGCAAGGGCAACGGCGATGTTTTCCATAGTGATACCGGCTTTTGAGCCGAATCCGCCGCCGACGTAAGAAGCGATCACGCGGATATCGCTTTCGCTCTTGTGAAGCGCTTTCGCCAGCAAATTACGCTGGGCGAACGGGCTTTGTGAAGATGCCCACACGGTCAATTTTCCCTTTTCATCCATCAATGCGATGCTGATGTGAGGTTCGATCGGCACGTGTTGAACATGCGGAACCTTGAAGGACCGTTCCACGATATAGTCACAATCTTTCCAGGCTGTTTCACAATTGCCGTGTCGGAGTTTGAAGTGGTTGGCGATGTTCGTGCCGGCTTTCGGGAATATAAAGTTCACGCATTCGTAATTTCCCAGATCCGGATGGATCAGGGGAGCTTTATCTGATGCGCCGAATTCAGCGTCAAAAACGGCTTCCAATTCTTCATATTCGACCTCGATCAGGTCAACGGCTTTCATGGCGACTTCATCGCTCACAGCCGCAACGGCTGCCACAGGTTCACCGACGAAACGAACGCGGTCGATAGCGAAAATGGATTTGTCTTTTAGATACAGACCTACACGTTCCGGAAAGTCCTTGCCGGTAACCACTGCTTTCACGCCGGGCAGGGCGAGAGCTTTACTGATATCCAATTTCTTAATTAATGCGTGCGGATACGGGCTCCTTTTTGCTCGCGCAAATAGAAGTTTGTTTCCGAACTGAAAATCATCTGTATAAACTGCCGAGCCAGTCACTTTTTCATAAACATCATTTCGCGGCAGATTCGCGCCTATTGGACTGGAGGTTTGTTCTTTCGTTTTTACGTTTGCCATATTCCGGCTCCTTGAAGGATTTCTCCTATCCTTATTCCGTATTTGATAGAAACAGCGTTATTTTGCCGCTTGTTTAACGGCGTCAACGATGCGGAAGTATCCTGTACAACGGCACAGGTTCCCAACGATAGCTGCACGTATTTCCTCATCCGACGGATTCGGTGTACGTTCGAGCAGGGCTGTGGTTGAAATGAGCATTCCGGGTGTGCAGAAACCGCATTGCACACCGCCGGATTTTGTAATGGCTTCCTGAAGTTTGCTAAGTTTTCCTTCCTTTGCCAAACCTTCTACTGTTACGATAGTTGCGCCATCACATTCGGCTGCCAAGACCAGGCAACTGTTGACTGGTTCGCCGTTCATCAAAACGGTGCAGGCGCCGCACTCTCCAGCGGTACATCCATTCTTCGTCCCTGTTAAGGAAAGTTTTTCTCGCAGCAAACGAAGCAAGGTCATGTTGTGGGGTACATCCACCGTTTCTACCAGATCATTTACGGTGAGGGTTATTGTTTTTAAAGTCATATTTCTCTCCTGATCAGACTCAACCAGTCCTGATCGTTATTTGCCAAGTTTTTCCCAGATCTCAGTGAGAGCTTCGCGCGTCAGGTTTTTTACCATGTGTTTTCGATAATTGGCTGAGCCGCGCACGTCATCAATAGGCGTCACAGATTCCATTGCGATGTTTGCTGCCTCGTCGATCACTTCGGCAGTGATCTTTTTGCTGCAAAGTACAGCTTCGGCTTTTAGCGCTTCAAAGGGAACCGGTGCTACAGAAGCCAACGCAATTCGGAATTGGAATCCTGATTGGCATTCTTGAGAGGGATATCCGGCGGCGGCGACACCAACGATCGAAAGATCGCCAATGCTGTTTCTCCCCAATTTCTTGTAGGTACCGACTAAACCTTTTGGAGGAATAGGTAATTGAATGGCCACCACGACATCACCGGGTTTGAGCACGGTCTTTCCGGGCGCCAGGAAGAATGTGCTCAAGGGTACATCACGCATGCCTTCCACTCCGTGGACTTTCAGCATGCCGTCCATGATCATGCAAGTGCCGATGGTGTCACCTGCCGGGGAGGCATTGCAGATATTTCCGATAATGGTCGCGCGATTACGTAATTGATAACTGGCTACGGATTGTGTTGCTTCGGCAAGGTTCGGATAATATTTAATGACATCAGGATGTCTAGCCACTTGGTTCATGGTAACGGCTGCCCCGACGGTCAATCCTTTTTTTGGATCAAACGACAATTCTTTGGTTCCTTCCAAACCTTTAACATCTACAACAAAATCTAGTGTTAATACACCATCACGAAGCCTGATGAAGCTGTCAGTTCCCCCAGAAAAGGGTTTTGCCGCGCCGTCATGTTCCGCCAAAAATTTACTGGCTTCAACAAGGGACTCGGGTTTTACATACTCTAATTCGGGTAGTCCTGGATGCGGATTAATCATAGTATGTCCTGTCTGTTTTCAAATTTCCAACCGGGAGGTCGGATAACATGAGGAATTTTGCGAATATCATTGGGTGTTCAGAATGAAGAAAAAACAAGTGTAGCGAAGGAAGATAGCCGTTTTTTTGTCAGTCAACCTCCTATAAGAAAGGATTAATCAAACCATAATGGCAATCGTTCAATTGGTTCTGATATTACTTTTCCGCTTAAGTGATAATAGCATGAAAAAAAACCCAATACAAGAAAATTATTTCAGTTGTCTGACAAAATGGGATAAATGTAATACGGTTACTCAAATAAACCCTTAGAGCATCATTTTTGTTGGTTGATCTGATTCATAGACTTTTACGAGGTTTCTCCCAGATTCTTTGGCGTTATAAAGTGCCATATCTGCATGTTTAAATAGTTCATCAATGGTGACAATGTTTTTGTCCGACATGGCTACACCTATGCTGATGGATAGTTGGATCTTTTTATCTTGGATGGTAATGGAGTGGTCACGAATGCATTGTTGAAGTCTGTTGGTCATTTGGATTGCGGCTTCTTTGCTGCTCTCCGGCAGCAAGATAGCGAATTCATCACCGCCCCATCGACCCAAAACATCGTTTTCACGGATATTTTCAGTACAGAATTTCGCGATCTCTTTCAGCGCCATGTCACCTGCAATATGGCCATACGAGTCATTGATCTTTTTTAAGTAATCCATATCCAGAATGATCATCCCAACCGGGTGATGATACCGGTTTGCCCTGATCATTTCATTATTTGCCGCCTGCAGGAACCCACGGCGGTTTAATACCCCGGTCAATTCATCACGAATGGCGTTATCCTCAAGGACCCTCAAGAGCCTGGAGCGTTCGATGGCGTTGCTGATAATATTGGCAAATTGCTGTAACATGGCTGTATGATCAGGATCCCAAACGCATTCCTTCTTAACCGAATCAAACCCAACAAAACCAACCAATTGGAGATTTACCCACATTGGAAAATTGGCAATCGATCTGATCCCGAATTGGTTAAACAGGTTCTTTTCCTTTATGGCGTTTTTGGGCATTTGCTTGACATGACTGATAATGAGCGGATCGCAGGTGATCTGATCAATGAACCATGGATATGCGCTGATGGGGATATCTTGCATTTCATGGATCTTTGGCTTAATCCCTTCATCACACCATTCATGTGTATTGCTCATCGTTCGATTTTCCTGGTCAATCCTGAACACATAGGTTCGGTCAACCTTTTCAAACTTACCAATGTGTTTCAATACCGAGTTGATCTCAATATCAATATCCTCATTTTCCACATTAATAAACCTGGTGGATATATTGGTCAGTAATTTCTCGAATTGTGACCGCAATACCTTTTTCTCTTCTGACTTCTTACGATCGGTAATGTCATGAATAATACAAAAGGTGCCCGAAAAATTATTTTCATTATCAGATTGGGACCTTGCAAAAACCTGGATGAAGCGGTTTTCATGGTCTTTTCTGGTTATTTCGATCTCAAACGTATTCGTTTCTCCAGCTTTATGCGATTTGAGTTGGTTCTCAATTAAAGGGTATGCGTCTTTTTTAAGGAAGTCGTACAGGTTATATTGGTCAAGTTTTCCGTCTGTTACTCCAAAGATCTTGTTGGCGCTCGAATTGGCAAAGGAGACATTCGCTTGAGGGTCGATAATTGCGATTCCTTCACCAAGGTTATCAACAAGCGTACGATATCGCTCTTCACTTGCTTGTAAAGCCGCCTCGGCTTTCTTGCTTTTTGAAATATCGATCAGGGACACAATCACCTTGGATAAAGATTCTTCATAGCCCTTTACCGCAGTCCAATGGATATAGACCTCAATGGGATCTCCTTTGAGAGTCTTATTGATCCCTTCCCATTCAAAGTCAGTTTTGCCCTCAGCGATGTTTAAGATCTCAGGTAGAAAGTCATGCGCGTGTGATTTGTCTAATATCTTTCCAGTATATTGGAATATTTCTTTTTTGTTTTTTGCATGGGTTAGTCGAAGTGCCTCTTGATTGACATCCAAAACTTTGATTAATGAAACGCAATATGCGATCTTCTCGGGGTTTGTTTCAAAGAACTCTTTAAAGTTGACAACGCCTTCTTTTTTTAATGTTTCAAGGTACAACTTGACTTCTGAAAAGTCCTCTTCCCAGATGGACACTGGAGAATCCTCGAATAAATATCGATAACGGAGTTCGCTGAGTTTAATTTCTTCTTCAACTCTTTTTAATTCGATTGCCTGGGCAATTTGACTTGATACGGTTTCAAGGAATTCAGCATCTTTTTTATAGAAATGGATGTCTGATGAATAGCTTTGTGTCGTGATCACGCCGATGACTTCATCATTGACGATCAAAGGGACGCCGAGCCATTCGACTGGTTTTTCGCCGTATTGTTCAATTTCCCCTTTTCTCAACAAGTCTTCATATTTTTTTTCATTAATTAACGCGAGTTTTCTTTTCTGTATCACATAATTGGTAAGGCTTCGGCCTGGATCGATGGATTGTGCAGTTTCTTCAAATTCATCCTTAAAAAAAGGAAAATGTAACAGGTTCGTTTTCTTGTCATAGAGCGCAATGTAGAAATTCTTTACTGGTATCACCCTGCCAATGATCTGATAAATAGAGGTGAATAATTCATCCAGGTTGGAGGTGCTGATCATAGCCTGAGAAATATGATAAACACACTCTCTGATCGTTTCGGTATTTTTAAAATCGTTGATATCTTCAAACATCTCGATGGAAAACAGCGGCACCCCGGCAGTATTTTTTACCAATGATGTTGAGACTCTTCCCCAAATATATTTGCCATTCTTATGGAGATTTCGTTTCTCGATGGAATAAGAGGTTTTTTGACCATTCCAGAGGTCCAGGTGATTTTTTTCCACCAGGTTGGCATCTTGTGGATGAGAAATACTTTTATTGGTAAGCTGGCAGTATTCCTCTTCAGAATATCCAAGGATACTTTGAATTGCCGGATTGCAGGAATGGAATTTTCCTTCTTTGTCAGTAATGCTCATGCCAACAACAGCGGTTTCAAAGATTTGGCGAAATTTCTGTTCACTTTCAAGAAAGTCTTTGTTTTTTCGTCTTACCTGAGATCGAAGAGCTCGGTTCCAAATGATCAGGATCAAAAGGACTGCTGCAATGATCGTCCCGACGATCTGTATGTAATCCAAAAAAGTTTTTGAATTTATTGATGACCCATACCATTTCCTATCGATGGCTTTATATTCTGCATTGGATATTTTTGCAAAACCCTCTTCAATGGTTTTTAACGTCGTAGAATTTCCCTTTAGTACTGCGCGATGGAATTCCCCGCTGTAAAGCGGTTCTGTCTGATTGAATTTTTTTTCAATACCGTAAAGATATAAAAAGTAATCCGCTGGTGGTTTGTCGACCACAAAAATGACCACATCGTGATTTTTTGCGGCCTGCACGATCGATTGATAACTGTCATATTGCACCAGGTCATCCACTCCGTGATCTCGCAAATAATCGATTGCTGCGTCGTTTGATTTTATGGCAACAGAAAATCCCTTTAATGAGTCAGCGTTAACAATTCCTGAGATGTCATTGTTAAAATAAATTGGTACGTCTATGGTTTGATACGGCTCGGAGAAATCGTAGACCTTGTCACGCGCTTGTGTCCAAAAAATTGTATCGATGACATCAAAATGACCTGCTTCCATTTCTGAAAGCGCTTTCCCCCAATCCATACCAGTGATCTCCACATCAATACCTGTTTTAAGTTCCCATAAACGCCAACGGTCGATCAGGATACCTTGCAGATTTCCTTTATCATCCAGAAAAGAAAATGGGGTAACTACTCAGGCCATGTTAAAAGTCATTAATGAAAGGTGTTAATTGTCACTTTTAATCATAGAAGAAATACTAGACAATAAAAGGGATGACACAGAACG
>Ga0172371_10002953_pt1 | contig 26652 bp, 16 predicted proteins | sample Lak12m_FD_114543 | JGI IMG/M metagenome (GOLD analysis project Ga0172371, IMG submission 114543) | Freshwater microbial communities from Kabuno Bay, South-Kivu, Congo - kab_022012_12m | ecosystem: Environmental > Aquatic > Freshwater > Lake | place: Democratic Republic of the Congo: South-Kivu... | reverse complement strand
TTGTCCGCATAGCTCAGCTCCACGTCGCCCGAAGCCTCCATCGTCGGAAACGCAGCGAAACGAATGCCCTTGGCGGAGAACCTTCCGGTCGCCGTATCCTTGTCCAGCTCGCCGTCGCCTTTCAAGTTAAAAGCGGCCCGGCCTTGAAGGCCGGAGGCAAGAGCCGATAGGTCGAGGTCTTCAGTCCGGAGGTCGAGGTCGAACCGGCGGTCCTTGAACCCGACCCGGGCCGATCCCTGGACCCTGCCGCCGTAAAGGCCGGCCCGCAATTCCGGAAATCCGAGCGTCCCCGCGGCGTCCGCCCACTCCCATCGGGCGGAGACGTCCGAGAGAGTCTGGCCGAGAAGCTCGAGGCGCGGGGCTGTAGCGCTGCCCGAGACAAGAAGCCCGCTCCCCTTCTGGGTGAGGACGACCTCTCCCGCGCATCTTCCGGTGAGGGGGAGCCGGACGTTCACGTTCGGCAGGACCCTGTCCAGGCTCGCCTCGTCCGCCCGGATCCGGATATCGAGATCGCCCGGACGGGATGACAGCGTGATGTCCCCGCGCAGGTCCGGGTCGCGGACCTTGAACAGCCCGGCGGCCTCCTTGCGGGCAAGCTCGAACGTCCCGCTGACGCCCGACGCGTTGAACTTGTCGAATCCGCCGCAGTCGAGAGCGAAGTCGGCTTTGACGCCGGGCCCCCGGAACGCGCCGAGGATCCTGATCTCGGCGCGCCCGGCGCCCCGGATCTCCGGAATCGGAAACGTCTCCTGGAGGATGCGCTGGGTGAACTCGCGGCCTTGCTTGAGGTCGGTCACGTCACCCTTGACGCGAATGTCGATGGAACGGCCGACGTCGAGCTCGCCTTCGACGCCGAACGCCCCGAATGCCGACTCGAGCCCGGCCGAGCTGAACCGGACGGCCGTTCGGCCGTCCCACGTCAGGTCGACGGCGCCGCGGAACGGAAACCGCCCTGGTTCCGTGAGGACCGGTTCGTCCCTGAATTCGGCGTGGGCTCGAAGCATTTTATTTTCGAGGGAAAAAGTCCCCCAAGCCCGCGACCCGCTCGGCCAGGGGATATTGACCTCGCGGGCGATGGGATCGAGATGAGCGCCGCTCACGACGCCCTCCACCGACCCATGACCGAACGTGATCTCGACGGACTCCGGAAACGCCGATTCTTTATAAACGGTCAAATCCACCCGGCCGCCGGCCTCCCCTGCCGTGACCCGGCCTTCGGCCCGGCCGAGGGGAATCGCGTTTAAGGACAGGTCCTGACTGGATAGGTCGCCCGTAAAAACCGCCGGCTGTCCCTTCCGGACGAGCTGTCCGGCCCCCCGGATGTTCCCGGACCATCGGAAGGGCAATTTGAGAAGGGTGGCGGCCAGCGCAGCCGGCGCCGCCAAACCGGCCTGAAACTCGTATTGGGGATTGCCGAGGTCGGCAAGAATGCCCCGGGCCTTGATGTAGATGTTTGTTCCCTCGACGATCAATTTGCGGAAGGTCAGCTTGTCTCCCTTCCCCTCGACCCAGGCCGTTACCCGGCCTTCCTGGGGAGCGCTCAGCGCGGCCGCCATGACCGTATTCTCCGGAGACTCGAGACGAAGCACGAACTCGTCCCCTTTCCCCCTGAAAACCGCCCTCACGCCGCGCGCGGAAAGGCTTGCGCCGGTTCCATAATAATGGAACTCGGCGTCGCGGATGATGCCGTTCTCGATCGCGAAAGGCAGGGAGACGCTTCGCCGGGCCGGGCCCCGGCCGCCGGAAGCAGAAGGCGCGTAGAGCCTCAACACCGGCCTCTCGATCAACACCCGGAAGGATTTGTCCCGCCGCAGCAGCATTCCGTACGCGAAGCGCAGAGTGATTCTTTCAGCGGAAAAAAACGGAGAAGAGGTGACCGAGCGGACGTCCTCGATCACGATGGACGGGGGGAGGACCGTCAAGCGGATGCGGGCATAGTTCACGGACGACCCGAGGCCGGTCCGGACCTGGCGAAGGACGAGCGCGCGCAGCCCGAAGAGGACCGCGGCGATCACGGCGACAGCGGCCAAAAAGGCCAGCAGCGATCGAAGCCGTCTCCCTTTCCTCATCGTCCGACCGCCCTTCCGGGGCGTCCGCCTTTCCTATTTTTTGACCTTTCCCCAGTCCGCCAGGAAGCGTTCGATGCCGAGGTCGGTCAGCGGATGCTTGGCCAGCTTTTCGATGACGGCGTAGGGGATGGTGCAGATATCGGCTCCCAGCAGAGCGGCGTCCACGACGTGACGGGGATGGCGGATGCTGGCGACGATGACTTCGGTCGTGAACCGGTAGTTTTCGAAGATCGTCACGATCTCTTCGATCAGCCCCATCCCTTCCTGGGAGATGTCGTCCAAGCGGCCGATGAAGGGGCTGACGAATTTCGCCCCGGCCTTGGCCGCAAGCAGCGCCTGGCTGGACGAGAACACGAGCGTCGTATTGACCATGATCCCTTCGCCGGAGAGGACCCGGATCGCCCGGAGTCCTTCGATCGTGATGGGAATCTTGACCGCGATGTTGGGCGCGAGCTTGGCCAGCGTGCGGCCTTCCTCGATGAGGTCCGGCGCCGCGCTCGAGACGCATTCGACGCTCACGGGCCCGGACACGACGGAGGTGATCTCCCGGATCAGGCCCTCGAAGGCCGTGCCTTCCTTGGCCACGAGCGAGGGATTGGTCGTAACACCGTCCAGGATGCCCCAGCCGGCGACGGTCCGGATCTCCTTCAGGTTCGCCGTATCGAGAAAGAACTTCATGGTCGCCTCCTTAGGGGAATGTGAGGAGCTCGTTCGAGAGCGTCCCGATGCCCTCGATCTGGACGTCGACGCGGTCGCCTGGCTGCATCGGGCCCACGCCGGCCGGCGTTCCCGTAGAGATGATGTCCCCGGGCAGGAGGGTCATGATGCTGGAGATGAACCGGACGAGCAGGGGAACGGGGAAGATGAGGTGCTTCGTGTTGGACGACTGGCGAAGCTTGCCGTTGAGGAATGTCTTGATCGCGAGGGCCGAGGGGTCGAGGCCGGTGGCGACGCACGGCCCGACCGCGGCAAACGTGTCGAATGACTTGGCCCGGGTGAATTGCTTATCCTTCTCCTGGAGGTCGCGCGCCGTTATGTCGTTCAAACAGGTGTAGCCGAGAATGGCGGCATCCACGGGTTCGTCCTCCGCGAGCTGGAAAATCCTTTTCCGGATGACGACCGCGAGCTCGCCCTCGAAATCGACGCGGCTCGACATGCGGGGATACCGAATCGGGTCAAGGGGACCGATGACCGCGGTCGACGGCTTGAGGAAGAGGAGCGGCTCCTCGGGCAGAGGATTGCCCAGCTCCGCGGCATGATCCTTGTAGTTGCGGCCGACGGCTACGATTTTGGACGGTTCGACCGGGGGGAGCAGCTTTACCGCGCCGAAGGGGATGGGCGCGGACTCCACGGCGAAATCCTCGAAGAGGGAGCCCTTGACGGCATAGAGATTCCCGTCCTCGTAAACGCCGTGGAGGATCGCTCCGTCATGCCGGAACCGATAAATCTTCAATTGCGGGAATCCTTGACGATCTCCGAAACCGCGGCCGACCGCGCGCTTTCGTTGCCCGCCGCATCGACCGCGCTAATAGCATATCCATAGCGTTTGCCCTTTTCAATCGCGCGGTCGGTGTAGGTGTTCTCGAGGAGAAGCGCGGTCGTCAGACGGACGAAGGCGTCCCGGCCCGCATCCTTCCGCCAGACGTGGTATCCCGCGAGGTCCTTCTCCGAGTTGGCGTTCCAGATGAGCGTGATGAACTCCGCTCCCGTCGCGGCGCTCAGCCCCGCGGGAGCAAGGGGAGGAAAAACATCTTTCGGAACGATGTCCACCGCAGGCGAATCCTCGCTCTCGAGAAACGGCGCGGCCTCGGTCGCCGCCGTCCGGACGAAATAGCGGTAGGCCCGTCCGAAGACGATGTTCCGGTCGGCAAAAAGCGCTTCGGCAACCAAGGCCGTGTTCATCCGGACGGCCGGCCCGCCTTGATCCTGCCGGTAGACGTTGTAACCTTTCATCGCGGCGGGCTTCGATCCGTCGAAGTTCGACGCCGGGGCCGTCCAATGGAGATCGATCCGGTCGGCGAACACCTCGGCTTTGACGTCCGAAGGCGCGGCCGCGACGAGCTGGGGGACGACGGCGACGGGAGGGCAAAAATCCGAATAGCGTTTCCGCCGCGCATCCCTCGCCCTCAGGGCGAAAAAGAGCTTGACGTCCTTGAGGTCGGCCGCGGATAGGCTATACTCATAAACGAGTTCTTTCGCCCCGGCCGATTTCGGCTTCGCGGGGACGACGGGGACTCCGGCCGTTCTCTGAGCCGGGCTCCGGACGGACGGCTGGTCCGCTCCGGCGAGAGCCGCGACCAGGCGGCCGCCGAACCCGAAATCTTCAGCCGTCGGCGCCGGCTCTTTGGATAGCGCTGAATCCCGGACCTCGCGGACCCAGACCTCGATGACCGGAGGGCCGGACAATGGCCGCCCGTCGATATAGGTCACGGGTGGAATCCATTCGAGGAGGATTCGGTCTCCCCGTTGGACGGCCGTCAGCGCTTCCACCGCCTGCGGGACAAGGACGAGGGGGAGCTGGAGCGGCCCTTTCCGGCCGCAGCCCGGAATTCCTATCATGACCGCGGCCAGGAAGAGGAGCGACCCCGTTCTTGTCATCAAAGGATGAAGCGCCTCAGGTCCTGGTTCTTGATGATGTCCTTGAGCTGGTCCTGCACATAGCGGCGGTCGATGACGACCCGCTTGGTCTTGACGTCGGGGGCCTTGAAGGAGACCTCCTCCATCACTTTTTCCAGGATCGTGTGGAGGCGGCGGGCGCCGATATCCTCGTCGTCGCGGTTGACGTCTTCGGCGACTTGAGCGATCTCGTCGATGGCGTCTGCCGAGAACTCGACCTTGACGTCTTCGGTCGCGAGCAGCGCTGAGTATTGCTTGAGGAGCGCGTTCTCGGGTTCGGTCAGGATCCGGACGAAGTCGTCCTTAGCGAGGGAGGCCAGCTCGACACGGATCGGAAAACGGCCCTGGAGCTCGGGGATGAGGTCGGACGGCTTCGCCACGTTGAAGGCCCCGGCGCCGATGAAGAGGACGTGGTCGGTCTTGACGAGGCCGTAGCGCGTATTGACGGTCGTTCCCTCCACGATCGGCAGCAGGTCCCGCTGCACACCTTCGCGGCTGACCTCCGGGCCGTGGCCCGACTCCCGGCCGGCGATCTTGTCCAGCTCGTCGAGGAAAACGATCCCCGAATGTTCGACCCTCTCGATCGCCTGGCGGGCGACCTGGTCCATGTCGATCAGTCTCCCCTGCTCTTCGCCGAGGAGGTAGTCCCGGGCTTCGCCCAGCTTGACCTTGCGCCGCTTCGGCTTTCCGCCCATCAGGCCGGGCATGATCTCCTGGATCTGGATGCCGATGTCCTCCATGCCGGCGTTGGAGAAGATCTCGAACGGAGCGGAGGATTTCTCCCTCACCTCGATCTCCACGGGACGGTCGTCGAGAAGGCCGTCGCGGAGTTGGCGCCGGAGCTTCTCCCGGGTCTCTTGAAACCGCTGGAGATCCTCTTCGCCCGCGGCGTCCTCGCGGCGCTTGAGAGGCGGGAGGAGGATGTCGAGGAGCCGTTCCTCGGCGTTCGTCGCCGCCTTCTCCCGGACCTCCTCGATTCTCTCCTGACGGACCATGTCCACGCCCATGCGGACCAGGTCCCGGACGATGGATTCGACGTCCCGGCCGACGTACCCGACCTCCGTAAATTTGCTCGCCTCGATCTTGAGGAAAGGCGACATGGTCAGCTTGGCCAGGCGGCGCGAGATCTCGGTCTTGCCGACGCCGGTCGGACCGATCATGAGGATGTTCTTCGGGGCGATCTCATCGGCCAGCTCGGGCGGAACTCTCCGCCTCCGGAAGCGGTTGCGGAGGGCGATGGCCACGGCCTTCTTGGCCGCGTTCTGGCCGATGATGTATTTATCGAGCTCGGCGACGATCTCCCGGGGGGTGAGCTCGGAGTCCCTGCCGCCTGCCTGCCCCTCGCGCGTCTCGAAGCTGCTGGGCAGCGGGATGGCCATTCACAGTTCCTCGACGACGATCTCGTCGTTCGTGTACACGCAGATGCCCGCGCTGATCCGCAGGGCCTCCTGGGCGATCTCCTTGGCCGACATGTCCGTATGCGCCAGGAGGGCCCGCGCGGCGGCGAGGGCGTAAGGACCGCCCGAGCCGATGGCGATGATGCCGTCGTCGGGCTCGACCACGTCGCCCGTTCCCGAGACGAGAAACGAGCTGTCCTTGTCGGCGACGATCATGTACGCTTCGAGGCGGCGGAGAGCCCGGTCCAGGCGCCAGTCTTTGGTCAGCTCGATCGCCGCCCGGGACAGGTTGCCCTTGTATTCCTCGAGCTTCGCCTCGAAACGGGCGAACAGGGCGAACGCGTCGGACGTCGCCCCAGCGAAACCGGCCAGGACCCGGTCCTTGTACAGGCGGCGAATCTTCCTGGCCGTCTGCTTGAGGATGGTCTGGCCCATGGTGACTTGGCCGTCGCCAGCGATGGCCAGGCGGCCTTTGTGCCGGACGCAGACGATGGTTGTGGACTGGATCATGGCCTCTCCAAAATATCTTCTTAATAATAAAGGAAGGACCGGGATAAGTAAAGGCCGGCCGCCGAGCGCCTTGACTCGACGGAGGCCGTATGTTATTTTCAGGCGACTCGAAACGGAATCCCATGAAAAGATGCCCGGGACACGCATTCTGCCCGCCTCCGCCGATCCATGATCAAGGTTAGACCCGTCCTGGCCGCGGGCCTCCTTCTGGCCTTGGCGGTCGCCTCGGCCTCCGCTGAGGACATCACCTATCGGCGGAACACCTTCACCCTCTCCGGACTGATCACGCGCGCGCTGCCGGGAGCCGAATACTACGCCACGTTTCTAGAGAACTTCGCCCCCGACGCCACGTTCCTCATCGAAGAAAGCAACGGATTTTCCCTCGTCGACCCGCCTCGCGTCTATTACGAGGGGGATCCCGTCCATCAGTTCAACTGGTATTATGAAGGATTCAAGATCAATTCCGCCCTGGACGACGGCGCCCCCGGCCTTCTTCTTCCCCTGGCGGCGGTTTCCGGCTTCTCTCTCCGGGGGGAAACCCCGCTGGCCCGGGATTCCGGATTTCATTTCCTCGCCGGCGCCCGGGACCGGAGCGTCACCGGGCTCCGTCTGTCGGCGGCCGGTTCCGGCCTCGGCGACTACGTCTCGTGGGCGGGCACCTTCGTCGATCCCCACGCCTCCACGCGCAAGAGAAATGCGCTCCTATACACGGAGCGGCGGCGGATACTGTCCAATTACAATCTGGATTTTCAAACCGTCATCAAAGGGGAATCCTCGGCGGTCTCCCTAGCCGTTACGGCCTTCGACCAAAGGCGGCGGTTCAACGATTTCAATGCGATGAACGAGGGATTCACCGAGAGAGGCAAAGGCCTGCTCCTCGGCGCGGCCTATGAACAGACCCTCTCCAGAGGGTCGCTTCTCGTGATGGCGGCGTTCAATGGACTGAGCCGGGACCATGCGTTCGCGGAGCTCGGCCGATACCCCCAGGAAACCCAAGCGAAGGACCGCCAATCCTATTTCGCCGGCCTGAGACTGAACCAGGCGTTCTGGTCGCTCGACCTGTCGTATCTCCGCGAGAAAGAGGACCTGACGTCCACCGACCCCAATTATCTCAAGGACCTCAAAGACAACGACGGCGAAGGTCTTTTCCCCTTCGAAAAGATGGGCTCGTTCACGGCCGATACCTACCGCTTCGATATCCGGGCCGTCCCGCTCTCCGCCGAGAAGGGGCGCGGAGCATCGCTCGAGCTTTTTTCCGAAGCCAAGCTCGCCGTCCTCAACGGGACGGAGCGGGCGGCCGAAGCCAATCCCCTGAGCTTCGACAAAAATCCCGAATGGGTGATCCTCTGGTCGGCGGGCCGGCCCTACCAAAATACCAACCTGGACATCAAGGCCGGGGCGTTGTTCAGCCTGGCCCTGGGAGAGCGCGCTTCATTGAACGCGAAGCTGGTTCTCCAGCATGCCCAGGCCCGGTTCCAGGAGGGTGCGAATGACGTGGCGTTCACGGTCCCCGGCTTCGACGTAGGCCTTCTGCTCTTCAGGAATCCGGAAATCCTCATCTCTTACGAACAGATGCCGTACGAGCTGAGGGAGAACGTCAACGCCTTCCTGGAAACCCGGCGGCCGTCGGGGACGATCCGCCGCTGGAATGACGCGAACGGCGATTTGCGCTATCAGCCGGGCGAGGAAGGACTGCTGTTCGGCGCGACGGGGGGAGCGTACCACTCGGCCGCCGGGGACCTCCGCCTCCCCGTGAAACGGCGAGTCCTGGCCACCCTGACCACGCCCCTGTCCAAGGCCTTCAGCCTCAGCCTCAAAGCCCTGTTCAAGAAGGTCAATGACAATTTCTGGGTCCGGTTCAAGGACGATTATGGATTCTTCGAAACCGTCGATTCCGCGAATATCTTCTTTTACGACACCCCCGACCGCGCCTATGTCCTCGCCAATGACGCGTTTTCCAAAAAGCCTTTCTATGCCCAGTTCCTCATCCAGGTCAACAGCCGCGAGAACAAGACCTGGTTCCTCTCCTTTTCGCTCGTCGCCCATATCGGCATGGGCCGGACGGCCTTCGGCAACGGCCCGGGAGCCAATGACATCGGCATCCTGAGCGAGTCCCAGGCCGACCCGAACGCCCTCGTCAACGCTTACGGCAGGGTTGACGGAGACCGGGCCTATCTCGGGAAGCTCTTCTTCGGATTCCTCCTGGCCAAGGATCTCACCTTGGGCGTCGACCTGAAGTACCGGGACGGCACGCCGTTCGCCTTTCTCCAGACCGTGCAGCTCCATGACCAGCGCGTTATCTTTTACAAGACCATCAAAGGCGAGAACGAGGCCGGGGTCAAGGGCGGCCCGCGCAAGGATTTCCTCTCCGACGTGAGCGTCCGGATCCGCTACAAGTTCCGGATCTCTCAAGCCCAGGCCGAGGTCGACCTGGCCGTCTTCAACCTGCTCGATTTCGGGAGCGAGCTTTCCGAATATGTCTTCTCCGGCGGTTGGCGCTACGCCAACGAGCTCCAGCTGCCGCGCAGCTTCCGCGTCGGCTTGTCCTTCGAATTCTGACGGCCGGCTTCATGTCCCTTCCCCCGACCAGCTGATATTGACAGGTTCCGCCGTTCTGGACTATAAAACCTCTGGCTCTCGCGGCCGCAACGCCGCTCATCGCAAGGAGGAAACGAGCATGGCCCATCCGATCGGACGACGCGAATTCATTTCCAGGAGCGCGAAGCTGGGCGTTTCGGCCGTTCTCAGCGAGCGCCTTCTCGCCGGCCTGGCCGGCGGACCCGGAGCGGCGTGGGCCGCGCCCGCCGCCGACGTGGCCGTCGTCTCCGGCGGCGACCTGGCCGCGGCGACCGCCAAAGCCGTCGAGCTCGTCGGGGGGATCGGTTTGTTCGTGCCGAAAAAAGCCAAGGTTGTCCTCATGCCGAACGTGCAGAGCAAGAATCCCGGGACGTTCACCAAGCCCGAGATCCTCCGGGCCGTCATCCGGATGTGCAAAAGCGCCGGAGCGGCCGAGGTCGCCTGCCTCAGCTACCTCGGCCAACCGAACTGGGACGGCACGGGATTAGCCCAGGTCATCAAGGAGGAAGGAGCGGTCCTGAAGCTCATCCCCCGCGACGACGCGAATTTCAAGCCGACCCCGATTCCGAACGGGGCGGCACTCAAGGAAGCCATGGTGATGAACGAGTTCCGCGCCTACGACGTCTTCATCAACATGCCCATCACCAAGGACCACGCCGGGACCCGGTTCACGGGCACCCTGAAGAATCTCATGGGGCTCAACGCGCCCTCGAACAACCGCGGCCAATTCCACAAGCCCAACTGGCAGACCGACCCGGCCGCCATCGAGCACCTCGAAACATGCATCGTCGACCTGAACACGGTCATCACGCCGGCCCTGAACATCGTCGACGCGACGGAGATCATCCGGACGAACGGCCCGATGGGCCCGGGCGAGCTGATCAAGCCGGGCAAGGTCATCGCCGGCGTGGACAGGGTCGCCGTCGACGCCTATTGCGCCACCGTCCTGGGCCTGAAGGGCGAAGAGATCATCCAGATCCGGAAAGCCTGGGAGCGCAAGCTCGGCGAGATAGACCTCAAGAAAGTCAAGGTGGTCGAAACCAAGGTCTGACCGCGGCGGCGGGCGTCGTCCCGCCGCCCGATGGACGATCGAGATGAGGGTGAGCGGACGGGCCGGAATTCTCCTTGCGGCGGGGGCCGCCGTCCTCCTTCTCGGTTCCGCTCAGGAGCGGAAGCCGTCGGACGTCCCCCCGATACGCGAGCCGCTCGACCTCCCGTCATTTTTGCCGTCCGCCGCGGACCTCAAGGCTTGGAAGCCGAAGCCGCCGCCACAGCGGTTCAAGGGAGACGACCTCTTTCTCTATATCGACGGGGGAGCCGAGATCTTCTGTGAATACGGATTCGCCGAGGTCGTCGCCCAGGATTACGAGGACCCGCGGGGCCGGACGATCACGCTCGAGATCTACGAGATGACCGGGCCCGAGAGCGCCTACGGCATGTTCTCGTTCAAAACGACCGCCAAAGGCCGGCCGTACGCGATCGGGCAGGAAGCGCGCTTGGAGGATTATTATCTCAACTTCTGGAAGGGCCCCTGCCTCGTGACGTTGACCGGCTTCGACGCGAGCCGCGAATGCGTCGACGGCCTCCTCGAGATCGCCCGGGCCGTGAACGGCAAGATGCCGCTCAAGGGAAGCCGGCCTTCCCTGGTGGACCTCCTCCCCAAGGAATGGGCGGCGGCCTCCCGGATCGTCTATATCCGCGGCCCTCTCGCGCTCAGCAACATCCACGCGTTCTTCCCCCAGGACGTCTTCCTCTTCAAGGAAGGGCTGGCGGCCGAACAGGACAACTTCAAGATCTTCCTCCTCCGCTACGGAGCGCCGGCCGAAGCCCGGCGGAGGTTCCAGGCCGTGTTCGAGGCCTTCGCCCAGAGCCCGGCCTACAAAGACGTCAAGCGGCCGATGGAGAATTATTTCGAGGCTACGGACGGCCGGGGGCTCAGATTGTATGTCCAGACCTTCGACGACCACATCAGCCTCATCCTGACGCCGACGGTGACGGACCGCGAATCGATCGCGGCGATGTTCGCTCGACTCCGCGAGCGAGATTGGGAAGCGGCGTCGAGCCGGCGCCCCTGAGCCGAGCGACGCGCTCTCAGAGTCCTTTCTTCAGCTGGTCGAGCTCCGTGCGCCAGAGGAAATCACGATCGGATTTGTCGAATCGTCTCGAAGCGTTTTTCGCCGCCGCGCGCGCTTTCTTCTTGTCTCCGCGAAGGAGATAAAGCTGTCCGAGTCGGAGCTGGGCGAGGGCGTAGTTGGGGTCGTAGCGTACGGCTTCGGAGAGGAGAGCCTCGGCCTCGTCCAGAAGATTCATCTTCATCAGGATCTCGGCGTATTGGGCGAAAAAGAACGGGAGATTGAACAGGGAGCCCCAATAGCCCATTTTATGGCGCATGCGCTTGCCCGCATCGAGCGCGTCGAGCACGAGGCGCGCGTCGCCCGTCAAGCAGCCCTCCAGCATCTTCAGATGGGTGGCGAATTTCAGGACGGGAAAATAATTCGTGATGCTGACGCCCTTGCGGGCGATCTTCTGCTCGAGGCGGGCGATCTCCCCCCTCAGCCTCGGGAGGTCGTTCGTCCGGGCGGCCGCGACGCCAGCCAGCCAGAACGGCAGATTGGAGGCTTCGTCCGGCCGATCGGCGTAAGCCGGCGCGGAAAAATAGGCTATGGCCGGGGCAAGATCCGCGAGGCAGGCGTCCGGACGGCCCCGCAGCAGCTCGATGAACGCCGACCAGACGGCGAAGCTCGCCTTGACATGGTCCCGTTTCGTCACTTCGGCCTGGCGCCGGAAGGCGGCTCCGGCCGGCCCCAGGTTCCCCAGGAGGATGAAATTGCGGCCTCGATTTCCGTGGAGGATGTCCAGGTTCGCGTTGAGCTTGAGGCCTTCGTCCAACGCTCCCAGCGCGCCCTCCGCGTCTCCGGCGAACAGATAGCCGGTCGCCAGGCTGTCGAAGGCGTTCGCCGTCTGGTCGAGGTCCGCGTATCTCCGAAAATGCTCCAAGGCGCGGACGTGGTCGCCGATCCAGGAATAGCAGTAGGCGACGTGATTGTGGGCCAGAGCGTAGCGATCATCGATCTTCAGAGCCCGCTCGTAAGCCGGGATCGCTTCCTCGGCATTGCCGCAGTGAAAATACGATTCTGCAAATTCATAGTGGCCCTCTTTCTTGAAGGGAAAGGCTTCGGTCAGCTTTCCGAGGGCCTGCCGTTCTTCGGCCGGCTGGAGGGCGATGTGAGCGAACGCGGCTTGAAGCCGTAGCGCGTCAACTCCGATCAAGCGGTCCTTTTGGGCCTGGGCTTTTTCGAGATGGGCACGAGCCGCGTCCCATTCGCTCCGAAAGATGAGGACATCGGCCAGCTTGAGATGGGCCAGGCTGAAGCCCGGATCGTTCTCGAGCGCGATTCCGTACTCATCCGCGGCCGCGTCGGAATCGAGCTTGTTCCAGGCTTTCTCGCCGCGGAGAAAATGATCCAAAGCGTCGCGGTTCGGCGTCGAGATCTGGGCCGCCGTTCGCCCTCCTTCAATCGGCCCGATAGCGCCCCCCGACTGCGCGGCCAGGAAGGCATGGACGTCGTTGACGCGCTGCGTCAGAAAATCGAAGTAGCCCTTGCAGTCGAATGTTTTTTGAAAGGTTTTGTTCCTGACCGTGATCTTCGTCCGGATATCGAATCCGGCGACCTTCGGCGTGATGTCGGCCAGGACGGAAACCATCGGAATCCGATAAGCGACCGCTTCGGCTGCGGTTTGCTTCTTGTACGTCACCACGTCCTCGGGAACCAGGACATTCCAGCGCGTGGACGCGGACAGCGCGCGCAGGAGAGGATACTCGAGCAGCTCGGCCGGAACTTCGAGGCCTTGCGCCGCGGCAAGCTGAAAGGAGATATAGGAATCGTAGGCCGTTCGATCGCGCAGGACCATGCCCCCGACGATCCATGCCCCGACGATCAACAGGACGGCCGCGATCGGCCAGATGAAGCGGCGGGGCCGGGTTTGGAGAACGCGCCGGATCTTCTGCCGGGTCCGCTCCCTGTCTCGTCCGCTCTCCGTATCCCGGATCGCTTTCTCGACCTGGACCAGGTCGGTCCGAAGCGCCTCGGCGTCGCGATAGCGATCGTCCGTTTTCTTCTCCAGGCATTTCAAGACGGCGCGGTTCAGCGATTCGGGGATGTGGAGATTCAGGGATTTCGGGGGCTTCGGCTTTTCGAGCCTCTGCTGAAGGGCGATGTCCAGGGCCCGCTCGCCGTCGAACGGAAGGCGTCCGGTGAGCATCTCGTACAGGATGACGCCCAGGGCGTAGAGATCGGCCCGGCCGTCGACCTCCCGGCCGTCGATCTGTTCGGGAGCCATGTATCCCGGCGTTCCCATCAGGAGATTCGGGTCCGTGACCTCTTTCGAGGGGAGCCAGCGGGCGATGCCGAAATCCATGATCCGGACATGGCCCTGCTGGTCGATCATGACGTTCTGGGATTTGAGGTCGCGGTGGACGACGCCGTGGCGGTGGGCCTCGGCGAGGCCGTCGCAGATCTGTTCGGCGATGCCGACCGCCTTGCCCACCGTGAGATGCCCGATCCGGCGGATCAAGCTCCTCAGATCCTCGCCCGCTACGTACTCCATGGTGATGTAAAAGGTCCCCTGGTCGTCCTTGCTCAGGTGATACAGCTTGCAGACGTTTTTATGGGAGATATGCCGGGCCAGCCGGAGCTCGTTGTGAAATCGCTTGATGATCGATTCGTCCGCCGCGACCTCCGGCCTGAGAATCTTGAGGGCGACGACCTCGTTGATCTCCTTGTCGAGGACCTTATAGACCTCGCCCATCCCGCCGTGCCCGAGATTCTCTATGACATGGTAGCGGCCGGCGAAGATCGCCCCGGTCTCCAGTTCGCGGAGGGCGCGCATCTGGAAGGTTTCCGTTCGGCCCACCGCCGCAGCGGCGAAGGCGGTCAGAGGAGCCGCGCAGTGACCGCAATACTTCGTATCGGAGGGATTATCGTTCTGGCACTTCGGGCATTTCACCGGCCCCACCTTATGAAAAGACTATATCGCCTCACTTGAACGAATGTCAACCATTGAGACGAAAGCCGCCAACGCGGGAAATTTCCGCCCTCGAGAGCCGGGATCTCGCCGGGAGGGAGGCCAGGGAATCAACGATCCCCTCTCCGATGAACGTCCGGATTCAGGAATCGCTCGCGGCCGGGCATCGCCAATCGGAGGAGACTCCCCTCTCGCCTCCGGAACCGTCGGTTTCCCAGGAAGGTCGGAAGGTTCGGCCGATGACCATCGAAGAAATCTATAAAATTCTGATCATCGATAAATCGATCGAGCGCGTCCTCGCGCATTTATCATAAGGAGAACACCCATGAGAAAAATGATGATCGGCTTGGTCTTGATTGTGGCCCTGGGCCTTCCCGCCCTGGCCGAAGATCCCCTCCCGGCGCCGGCGGATAAAAAAGCGGCCTATCGCCTTCTGGATTCCCTCGGACAGATGTTCCATGAGATGGCCGTGACGGGATCAGGCGGTAAGGACACGCTCGAAAAAAGCCTCCAGCAATTCATGGCTGAAGCGAAGAAGGCCAAGGACGAGCAGCGGATCGACGCCATCTTCTTCAATCGTTATGCTCGGCTGCTCGCCGTCATCAAGCTCATCACGGCGCCCGATCCCGGCGGGATCCTCGTCCCGATCATCGACCGGGAGATGAGCCGGTTCGTCGCGGAGGTCTTGGGCGACGATTGGCAAGGCTCCGGCGCGAAGGCCGTCGGCCAGGTGGCGGACGCGGTCGCCTACGAGATCATCGACCTCCAGATGTATCTCGAAAACCCGGAAACGAGAGAAAGACTGCGGAAGGATTGGGACAAGAAGTTCTCCGACGTTTTGCCAAAAAAATAGAAACGCCGGCGGCCGTCGTCAGGTCGGCCCTCGACGTCCGGGTTCTCTTATTTCATCCCGATGCCCCTTTTCTCAAGGCTGTCAAGGCCGGCTCTTCTCTTCGGAGGGGCCGATGGAAAAGGCATTTTTTAAACGTCGGCCGACAATGAAAAAGCGCTTGAGAAACCCCCATCTTTTAGATAAAAGAGGGAAGATGCGGGGCATGAGCATCGTCATAAGAACGATATTGGACCATTCAGGATGAAGTCTATCCATTTCAGATCCCATCGGCCCGCCGCCGTTGTTTGCCTGATCATCCTGATGGCCGCCGGCTGCATCCGCTATCAGCCCAAGCCCATCACGGCGGGCCGGACAATGGACGATTTCGAGGCCCGCCGCCTCGACTCGGCCGAAATTTCGAGCCAGGTCAAATCCGTTCCCGGCGTCGGAGCCTGGCCGCCCCCGGCCTGGGACCTTCGCTCACTCACGCTGGCGGCCATGTACTATTCCCCCGGCCTCGACCTGGCCCGGGCCCAATGGGGCACCGCCCAAGCCGGGCGGATCACGGCCGGAGAGCGGCCCAATCCGACGGCAAGCGTCCTCATGGGCTACAACAGCACCTCGCCCGTGTCCGAGGTCACGCCCTGGATCCCCGAAGCGGCCCTCGAGATCCCAATCGAGACGGCCGGCAAGCGCGGCTACAGAATCGCCGAAGCCCGGCATCTATCCGAAGCGGCCCGGCTGAACATCATCTCGGCCGCCTGGGACGTGAGGAACAGGCTCCGGCAGGCCTTCGTCGAACTCTATTCCTCCCGTGAAACGGAAAAGCTCCTCAACGCGCAGCTCGCCTATCAAGCGGAAAGCCTCAAGATTCTTGAAGCCCAATGGTCCGCCGGAGAGGCTTCTTTTTATGATGTCGCCCAAGCCCGGATCGCCCTGGATAGCACGAAGCTCTCCGCACTCGGCGCGGGCGAGCGGAGCGCCCGCGCCCTCAATGCCCTCGCAGGAACGCTCGGTGTGCCGGCCAAAGCCCTCGACGGGGCAAAATTCTCGTTCGATACCCTCCTCGACCTCCGGATCGACCTGCCGGCGGGCGAGATCCGCCGCCAAGCGCTTTTGAACCGAGCCGACATCCTCGGCGCCCTGGCCCAATACGAGGCGACCCAGTCGGCCCTCCGTCTCGAGGTCGCCAAGCAGTATCCGGATATTTCCCTCGGCCCGGACTGGCAGCTCGACCAGACCGACTACAAGTGGACGCTGGGCTTGTCGCTCGTCCTCCCCCTCCTCAGCCGGAACAAAGGCCCGATCGCCGAGGCCGAGGCGAAGCGCCGAGAGAGCGCAGCCCAATTCCTGGCTCTCCAGGCCAAGGTCATCGAGCAGCTCGACGGGGCCGTCGTTTCCTGCCGGTCCATGGTCGAAAGGGCCAAAGCCGCGGAAGAGATCCAAGCCGGTCTCAAGAAGCAGGAAGCCGTGGCCCAGGCCCGGTACAAGGCCGGCGACATCTCCAAGGCCGAGCTCCTCGGGATCCAGCTCGAGCTGGCGGCCAGCTCGCTGACGCGGCTCGAGGCGCTGGTCAGAGCCCAGCAGGCGATCGGGGAACTCGAGAACGCCCTCCAGAGCCCGCTCGAAGGGAAGGATTTGATCCTGGAGTCCCCGCGGAAGAAATAAATATGTGCGAAGGAGCGAGAGGATGAATCAACGCCGGCTCGGGATGGCTCTGGTCATTCTGGTCGCGGTCGTCCTGGCCGCGTTCCTCATCGTCAAGCTCGTCCATCGCGGCGGGGGCGAGGAAGGCGAAGAAGTCGCCGCCGATATGGCCGTCCACGTCGGCCCGATCGCCAAGGCGACCCTTCATCAGACGATCGCCGCTTACGGCACCGTCGAGCCCGAGCCTGCGGGCATGGGCCGCATCCCGGCCGACGCCGAGGTCGCCTCGCCGGTCGCCGGCATCGTCGCCCATGTCGACTGCGTCGAAGGCCAGCGCGTGGCCAAGGGGACCGTCCTCTTCCGCCTGGACAGCCGCGTCGCCGACGTTGCCTGTGAGAAGGCGAAGAAGGCGCTCGCCTTCGCCGAAGCGAACTTCGAACGGCAGAAGACGCTGCTCCCGGTCGAAGGCACCTCGAAGAAGGCTTATCAGGAAGCCGAGCAGCAGCTCAACGACGCCCGAAGCGAGCTGGCGTCCGCAGAGACGGCCCTGGCCCTGCTGAGGATCACCGCCCCGCTCGCCGGGACGATCGTCAAGATCAATTCCGAGCCGGGCGAGGCCGTCGAATCGAATACCATCCTGGCCACGATCATCGACCTCGACCGGCTGGTGGCAAGCATAGCTGTTCCGAGCCGGGAAGCGGCGCCGGTCAAGGCCGGCCAAACGGCGCGGTTCGACGAGGGGCAGAAGACGGGTCCGGTCGTCTATGTCGGATCGAAGATCGACGACAAGACCGACACCCTTCCCGTCCGGGTCTCGATTCCCGCGGGAGCGGGCTTCCGCCCCGGCCAGTTCGTGACCGTCCGGATCATCTGCGGCGAGCACGCCGATTGTCTCGCCGTGCCCGAGGCGGCCGTCATCGCCGACGCCATCGGGAGCGAGACGGGGACGATCGTCCTCGTCGAGGGCGACCACGCCGCCCGCAAGCCGGTCAAGTTCGGGTTCCGAGAGAACGGCCTCGTCGAGGTGATCGCCGACGGTCTCAAGGAAGCCCAAACGATCGTGACGGTGGACGCGTACGCCGTCCCGGACAAGACCAAGATCCATATCGTCAAAGAGACGCATGAATAAGAACACCGCCCTGGGCAGGTTCGCCACCCATCATTCGCTCTCGATCGCCTTCATCTCGGCCGCCCTCTGCCTGGCCGGCGCCTATTCCGCCCTGAACATCTCCTCATCGGTCTTCCCCCAGACGAATTTCCCCCGGGTCGTCATTCTCGTCGACAACGGGGTCATGCCCGGAGATGAGATGATGGCGACCATCACCCGGCCCATCGAAGAGGCGATGAAGGACATCCCGGGCGTTGCCACCACACGTTCCGTGACGGGCCGCGGAGCGGCCGAGATCAGCGTCTTTTTCACTTGGAACGTGGATATGGTCCAGTCCGAGCTTTATACTCTCAGCCGTTTGTCCCAAATCCGGTCGTCGCTACCCGCCACCGTCGAGACGTCGGTTTTCCGCCTGACCTTTTCGGCCTTTCCCATCCTCGGCGTCAGCTTGACGAGCGACGTCCGGAGCATCACGGAGCTGTGGGAAACGGCCCGCTATGATCTGAAGCTTCGCTTCCTCAGGATTCCCGGAGTCGCCCGGGTGGACCTTGTCGGCGGCCGGACGCCCGAATTCCATATCGTCGTCGATCCGGTCCGGCTGGCCGCGGCGAACCTCACCTTTCCGGAAATCACGGACGCTTTAAGGAACAACAATTTCGTGGCTTCGGCCGGAATGCACGAGGAGAATCACACCCTCTATTTGACCGTCGTCGACGGCCGGCTGTTCACGATCGGAGACATCGAAAATTTCGTCGTCCGGTTCGCCGGCGGCCGACCGGTTCGGGTCCGTGATTTCGCCCGGGTCGAACGGGGCCCGGAGCCGGTCTTCAATGTCGTCACGGCCGACGGACAAAACGCGGTTCTGCTCAACATCCGCAGCCAGCCCGACGGAAGCACGCTCAAGATCGCCGAGGCGCTCAAGGATCAGCTGAGAGAGCTGAAACGGGAGTTGCCGCCGGATATGAAGCTGGCTTTCTTTTATGACCAATCGGAGTTCGTCCGGGCTTCGATCGCCAGCGTTTGGGAAGCGATCATCTTCGGCCTAGTCCTTTCGGTCTTCATCCTCTTTTTCTTCCTCAAAAACTGGGGGACGACGTTCGTCGCGACCCTGGTCATTCCGGTCACCGTCCTGGTCACGCTCCTGGCCATGAAAGCGACGAACCTGACGTTCAACTTGATGACGCTCGGAGGAATCGCCGCTGCCATCGGGCTCGTCATCGACGACGCCATCGTCGTCGTCGAAGCGATCCACACCAAGCGGACGTCGGGGCTGGGGCGGGTCGAAGCCATCCAGAAGGCCATCAGCGAGATTGTCCTGCCGCTGGTCGGCTCCACTCTGACCCCCGTCGTCGTCTTCATCCCCCTGGCCTTCCTGGTCGGCATCACCGGCGTCTTTTTCCGCGCTCTAGCGCTGACCATGGTCGTCTCGCTCCTGACGTCGCTCGCCCTCGCCGTGACGCTGACGCCGTCGCTGGCGGCGTGGCTCATCCGGAGCCATCACGGAGAGCAAGCGGCTCCGGCAGGCGAGCCGGGCGGTCGCCTACTGCGCCGCGTCATCCGCATTTACGAGACGATCGTGCGGGCCGCCCTGAGAAAGCGAGGGCTGACGATGGCCGCCTGCGGCATCGTCCTGGTCCTCGGCGTTCTCATTTACCAAAACCTCGAAAGCGAATTCCTGCCGCCGATGGACGAAGGGGGATTCGTTATCGATTATTTCACGCCTCCCGGAACAAGCCTCGCCGAAACGCACCGGCAGCTGCTGGAAGCGGAAAAAACCTTGAGAACGATCCCGGAATTGTCAAGCTATTCCCGGCGCACCGGGGCCCGGCTGGCCCTCTCCATCGCCGAGCCGAACACGGGTGATTTCCTCGTCAAGCTGAAAGCCGACCGCGAGAGGACGACGGCGGACGTCATCTCCGAGTTGCGCAGGCGCTTCAATACGGAACTCCCGAGCATCAATTGGGAATTCCCCGGCATCCTGGGCGATCTCATCGGCGACCTGATGTGGGCCCCTCAACCGGTTGAAATCAAGCTGTTTTCGACGAACCAGGGGTGGCTCGAAAAGAAGGCTCCCGAGGTCGAAGAATCCATTAAAAAAATTCCGGGCATCGTGGATACGTTCAACGGCCTGGTCTATACCGGTCCCAGCCTCATTCTCCGGCCGCGGCCCGCGGACGCTCAGCGGTTTGGACTGACCGCCGATGACATCGCCAAGGCGGCCAATGCGGCGATGATCGGGGAGACTGCTTCCTCGGTCCTCGAGGGCGACTGGATCGTCGAGATCCGGGTCAAGGCCGACCCCGCCCGGATCGACCGGGTGACCGGATTGAAGGACCTTCCGATCCGGACCCCCGACGGCGCGTTGATCAAGCTCTCTCAGGTCGTCGACGTCGTCGAAGGACCGCGCCAGCTGGAGTTTCGCCGCGAAGATTCACGCCAGGACGTCGCCGTCACGGCCAGGCTCGAAGGCCGCGACATGGGAAGCGCCATGGCCGAGATCCGCGACACGCTGGCCAAGGACCCGACCATTCCGGCCGGAGCGATCGAATACGGCGGATTGTATCAGCAGCAGCAAGAATCGTTCCGCAACCTGGTCATCGTCCTGTGCCTCGCGGTCTTCCTGGTCTTCACCGTCCTGCTCCTCGAGTTCCAGACGTTTTACGAGCCGGTAGCGATCGTCTTCGGTGCGGTGCTGGCCATGTTCGGCACGATCCTGGCCCTGTGGATCACGGGGACGTCCCTCAACGTCGTCTCGCTCCTCGGCGCCATCATCGGCATCGGGATCGTGGCCAAGAACGGCATCCTCATGCTCGACTTCGTCAAGCACCTGCGGGCTGACGGCCTCGACCTTGCCGAATCGCTGGTCCGCTCGGGACGGCGCCGGCTGCGGCCGGTCCTGATGACGTCGCTCGCGGCGGCCTTGGGGATGCTTCCCGTGGCCTACGGCATCGGGGCGGGAGCGGACATGCTCAAACCGCTGGCCATCGCCGTCATCGGCTCGCTCTGCATCTCGGTCCTGCTCTCCCTGGTGGCGACGCCGACACTCTATTACATCCTCAAGCGGCGGAGCGAAAAGGCGAAGGCCTAACGTCTATTTCTTCTTGATCTGATAGCGGATGATCGTCTGATATTCGTCCGTCTTGGGACCGGATTCCGGTCCTTTCAGGTATTCCTCCTCGTGCGGGCCCGAAACCTCATAGCCCTTGGCGGCGATGAACTTGATCAATTTTTCAATCGTGGGAGACTCCTTATCGTAGCCGCCGACGTGGAGGATCTCGGCGACCTCGCCGTACGGCCAAACTTCGATCTTCGCTCCCGAAGACCCGGACGGCAGGGCCGTGACCTGGTCCGGCAGAGGAAGGGCGTAGAGCCCGACCCATTCGGTCTTGGGCTTATCGAGCGTTCCTATCCAGCGGCCGCGCGGCGGGGCCATCTTCACGCCGGGGATGCTGAAAAAGATCCTAAAAAGAAGCCCGAAGCCCTGCTGGGCGGAGACGTTCGGGTCGCCTTTGACCTCGACGACGAGCATCTTCAGCGCAGGCAGAGTTGTGATCCGGGGATCCTTGAGGGCCGCGTAGGAGCCGAGGTCCTGGGACGCGGCGTAAACGACGCTTAAAGAAAAGAGAACAATGAAAACCGCAACGCTCTTTTTCATAGGCGTCCTCCTTGTTGTTTTGTTCATGGTTTTATAAAAATCCCCGTCCGGGCGGGAATATCCAACGTTCTGGAAGCGCGCGGCACGTCCGAAAGATTCGTCGCGTAGCGGAAGATCCCGGCCGGGCCTCCCCAGGAATCGACGACATAGAGACCGTCGCTCATCAGGCCCCGGACGCGGACATGCCCGCCCCTCAAACGGACGGCGTCTTCGAGCAGGCTCCGGCCCCGCTCGTCCACGAGCTCCAGGTCGTCGCTTTCGAGGATCATGTCGTCGAGAGCGCCGGCGGAGCGGGCGTAGAGCTCCCTTTCGTTGTCCGCGAGCTCGATCTCGCGGTTCCGGAGAAGGAGGCAGTCGGGGTCGTTGAGCCACCATTTCTTGTGCATGAACGATCGCATGAAGGAATTCCGGAGCGCATGATAGGCGTTCACGCCTTGGAGCGGCGCTTTGGAGGAATCCCAGAACGGAGCCGTGTCCTCCCCGACGCGCATCCCGTCGACGAACCCGACCGACGGCAGGAGAGGCGCGCCGCAGCCCAGGACGAACGCGTCGCCGACGGCCTCGCGGATGACGGCCAGGCCTTCGCGATACGCCTGGATCGGGCTGACGCGGCGCGTCCGCCCTCCGGCCATGGCCGCGGCGAAGACGAAATCGATCTTGAAGAAATCGAAACCCATGGCCTTCAACGTGGAAAAGGTCTCGAAGAGCCAACTTTTGACCCGAGGATTCATCGTGTCCAGGGCATAGACCGCCCTGTTCCAGCCGCGGAAGCAGAACTTGGGGAGCCCGACGTCCGAGACCATCCAATCCGGGTGACGTCCGAAGAGCTCCGAGCTCTCCGACGCGCAGAACGGCGCCGTCCAGATCCCGGCCCGGAATCCATGGCCGCGGATGAGGCCGGCCAGATCCGTAAGGGAGCAAAAGCCTTTTTTGGGATTGAGCCAATCCCCGATGTCCGCTTCGAATCCGTCGTCGACCTGGAAGACCTCGAAAGGAAATTTGTCGCGGGCCAAGCGGAGGTTTTTTTCGACGTCCGCCGTCCGAAGGCCGGTGAAATAGTGGTACCAGCTCGACCAACCGATCGGGTTCCAGGGATTCACCCGGACGTCGTTCTCGAGAGCCGCCCGGACCGCATACTCCTCGAGGAGGAGTTCGACGGGATGCCCGGCCAAGACGATGAGCGACTCCAGGGGAACTGGCTCTTCGAAGGGCGTGTCGAAATATTCGAGAAATCCGACGGCCTCGCCGCCGTCAATCACGACATAGGGATGGGCGAACTTGGAGGTCAGGAATCCGGCCAGCCCTCCTTCCCAAGCGATGAAATAGTCGCTGACGAGCCGTTCCCGAGCGACGTCCGGGACAGGGCTGAAAACGGTCGGGCCTTGCGACTCCATGCGCTCCGTGAGGCCCTCGAATCTCCGGCCGGGCCGCATCGGTTGCATCGGTCCCCAGGACTGCCAGTTGTTGGCCAGAAAGACATCGGGGACAGGCGCACGGAAGATTTCGACTGTTCCAAGGCGGCCCCTGGCCGTTCCCGTGATCTTGTGCCCGCCCTTGACCGGCTCGACGAGGGCATCGACCCGGACTTTGCCGTCATCATAGACGGCGGGGCCGGAGGCGAGTTCTCGGCCGAAAATCTTCATGACGCCTTCAACCGCTTGACCTTCTTCCGGATTTTCTTGCGGATCTTATCGTAGGACGGAGGAGGTCCGGTCCGGACGGATTTGCCGTCGATGAAAAGGCCGTCCGCGATCCCCCAGTCGAGGAAGACATCTCGGTCCAGAGTGGAAACGGCTTCGAAACGCACTTTTCCCCCGAATTCCGCGGCCGCCCGCTTGGCCCGCTCGAACGTCATGTTCATCCCGGGGCACCAGCCGTTCAGGAAGCATGAGACGGTGACGGTCCCTTCTTTCCCCTCCGGCCGCTTCTTTTCCCTGATCCATTTCGGAGCGACCGCGTCCTTCGAGAACGGCTTCCACATGAGGACCTGGATGCTCGTTTTGTCGACTTTGACATATCCCTGCTTCTTGAACCAAGCGGCCCTCATGAACACCGGCATGGAAACGCCCCAGGCGGCCATGCCCTTGGCGCCTCGCGCCGCCGCATCCTCTTCCGCAGCCCGCAGTAAGGCCTTGCCCAGCCCGCGCTTCCTCTGATCGCCGACGCCCTGTTTGTGACCGTGAACCCAGATGCAATGGATGAAATAGGCATCCCGGCCTTCGGCAGAGGCGTGCTCGATCGGGACATACTGGATCATGCCCAGAGTTTTGTCTCCGTCGACGGCCACTTTGACCCGGAGTCCTTTGTCCTTCATGAACCGGTACCAACGCTCCTTGTGGTCTCCCGCCTCCTTGATCTCGTCCGACCAGGACTCGAGACAGACCAGATAATCACCGAGGTGTTTTTCGTCGAGGTCGATGATCTCCATGCCGCCCTCCCGAATCCGGATGGCATCATTATAATAAATATAAGGGATCAGTGCTGTCTAGTTCAGGAAAAATAAAATCCTTCGATCATGTACATAATACAGAAGATGAAGCCATTTTTTTCCATAATCGATTTGAACGAAAAATACGAATATTTCGGCGGAAAACGACATCCGGATTGGCCCGGTACATCCCTAGGCTGGAGCCGAAATACGCCGGACTCCCGCTCCCTCCAGATCATCCCTCATTGAAATATCCCGCGCTCTCCTCGGCCGCTATCAAAGCGACCTCGATTATCACTCGTAACGGCGGCGGTTTCTCCGCCGCGAAACTGTTCATCATCTGTTTTGTATCTCGTGGCCCCACCTCAGCCGGCTTCATCCGCACCAACATCGAGAATCTGCGCGATATAATCGTAGTCCGCCTCCGGCTCAGGGAAAAGTACGTGCTCCGCCGCGCATTCCGCCCGCGTCCAGGCCGATCCGTCATCGTGGACCCATTTCTTCCGCAGTCTGTCATAGGGCGTCCGTGACACGACGAAGGCGTCCACAGTCACACCCTTCAATCCTTTCAGGGCCGGCCCCGCGTCCGCCTGCAGTTTCCGGTGTAGGCCGACCTTCTCATTCGCCTGCGGCAACGCCTCATGGAGCATTCCGTGTGGCTCGACAAACACGATTCGCTGAGTCTTCCCTTCTTTCACCCATACGACGAAGTCCGGGTAGAATCCCACGCTCTCGAAGAACCCGATACCTTTCCCACGCGCGAGATTCCTCAGCAGGAAGACGCTCTTTCCCCTGAGCAAACCGTCCTTCTCCTGAAGACAGCAATCCCGCAAGTCCTCGACGAAGCGTTTCTCCCCAGGATTCAATCCCGGCGGCGACGTCGAAATGTCGTCGGCCTCATTGATCAGAAGCGGTTGGTATATGTGTCGGTCGAAATAGAGGTTGGGCAGTTCTCGAACAGAATCGCGGAGCCGCTTCTCTCGCTCCTTGATCAACTTCCTGATCGTCTCCACAAGCTCCGGCTCGTTCTTCGGCACGCGCACCGTGTAGTCCTGGAACCCGGTCTCCCGCACGGAGTGATCCTTCAACTTTCGGTATTCGAGATGCGCCGCGTCCCATCGCCGTTGCGCCAGCCGGTAATAACTGTCCGTGTACCGCCTCAACACCTCGACCACTGCGTTCTCCAGAACCTGCACCCCCTCGAACCTCGCCGGCCGCCCGATGGCCGCCGGCGCGATAAGCTCGTACATCGCCGGCTCGCGGGCTTGCATGATCGCTTTGGGCACCCCCGCGGGGATCAGCAGATTCCGATACCCCGCAGCCTCCCGGTGGGCCACCAGTTCCCCGTGGATTCGTTCCCAGTCCAATATCGCCAGGTTTTCGTCTAGTATCCGCACCGTCGCGCCGCCGGATGCCCCGCCGTCTTGGATCGCGCCGCGACTCCCCACGATCGTTTCCACCCGTGTCGAGATGTCATGGCGCACGGCCGCCTGTTCATCCACGGCCAGCGTGCACACTTCCTTTTCCAGGAACGTGCTCTCCCGCGGCCACTGCGGCAGATACAATCCCTCGTCCAGATACTTCTTCTGGTTCCACAGGGGCAGTTCCAGCTCGATCACCCCGCCCGTGTCAACGCCCTCGCGTTCCAGGTAGTCGCGGAACTGGGCCATGTAGTCCGCGCGCACGGCGAAGATATTCAGCCGTTCCAGCAACCGGAGATCCTTCGGGTGCTCCCGCCCCTGAATCGCCGTGCTCCGTTTCAAGGTGCCGTTCCACCCCTTCAGCCGCACCCCGCGCCCGAACAATTGGATGATCTCCGACCCTTCGTTGCGCCCCACGTTCAACAGGCACATGTTCGAGACGCGCCAACTGTCCCAGCCCTCAATGAACTTCTTTGCTCCGATGAGCATTTGAAGGTCAGAACCAATCCTGTTCACCGTGGGGAACAACGGCCCGGCAATCACTTCCTCGCCGATCTCCACGTCGGGCGCGTGTTCCTCGACAATGTCCCGGAATGCCGGCGCGTCGCCGACGTAGATCAGCCCGAAGTACGCCGTCGCCCCATGCACGCGCAACCCAAGCTCGCCGTCCGCGTTGCGGATGCTGTTCAGTTCAAGCCCGCCCGGCGCGTTTGCCCGGAACAAGCGCCGCACAATGTCCGAAAAGAAGCCCGCCCCGGTCGTTCGACCGCCCTTCAGTGTCCTGAGATCGTTCGCGAAAAGGTCGGCGCCGCTTTCCATCTTCAGGCCGCTATCGCCCTCTAAGACCTTCTCGATCGTCCGGACGGTCCACCCGTGCTCGTTCGCAAGGAACCGGTGCAGGAACTGCACAACGGTCAGCACATCCGAGCGCTTCTTGCCGTCCTCCGTGTAGATAGCCTCCACCTTTCGCCCAATGAAGAGCCACAACGGATTCGCCAGGTTGTAAGGCTTTAATTCGACGCCATGCGCCCCGAAGCACCGCACCTGTTCATAGAACGAAAGAAGGTTCGCCAGCAACAGGACGTCGGTCTCTTCCGAACTGGATGTCCGCCGAAGGTTCAGGATGTTGAAGTCCTTCCCGAATCCGTCCCCGTAGAAGTACCGGTAGGAGTAATCGAAGCCGATGGCCTTGGCGTATTCCTTCGTCAGATCGTCGTTCCCCGCGGCATTCAACGCCTGCCCGAAGGTCGCGCTGTACTCGAAGGTGAACCCCGTCTCGCCCAGCGATTCACGGTATCCGCGCCAGGCTTCGCCGCCGCTTCCTTTGTGCCCTTCATCCACGAAGATCAGGTTGTTTCCTTGGAATG
>Ga0172371_10002945_pt1 | contig 26678 bp, 24 predicted proteins | sample Lak12m_FD_114543 | JGI IMG/M metagenome (GOLD analysis project Ga0172371, IMG submission 114543) | Freshwater microbial communities from Kabuno Bay, South-Kivu, Congo - kab_022012_12m | ecosystem: Environmental > Aquatic > Freshwater > Lake | place: Democratic Republic of the Congo: South-Kivu... | reverse complement strand
TATACCTGGGGAGGGGCCAAAAGCAAGTCCTTATAAGTTAAAATATAATGCTACCGTTTGGCTTTTTTAAGAGTCAGCATTCGAAAAGCTTCTACAGTATCCTTAATACTGTTGTTCCAGGAAAAGACTTCCTCCACCCTTTTTTTATTCATTTCTCCCAGTATTTTTGCCTTATGGGGATTTTCTACTGCCCATAACATTTTATCTGCAAGATTTTCCACCTTGTTTTCTGCTGCATATATCCCGCCGTCCCCTAAGAACCTCCGGTTGTTTTGTGAATCAAAGCATACTACCGGAAGACCGGCACCCATATAGTTAATAACTTTACCGCTGGCTTCTCCGGCTTTATCGACTTTGGGCTCAACTGCAATATCACTTATCAGCAGGTAATCAGGAAGGTCAAAATAATCAACCATTCCGGTCATGTGAACATTGTCACCAATGCCAAGCTCCTCTATTCTTTTTTCTATTTCCTCAACGGGATAACCTAATATGAGAAAGTGTATGTTTTTATTTTTAGATAATACCATGGGTATGGCATCAACAAGATTCCATATGCCTTTTGCTGCAAGGAGGGCGCCCGTAAAAATAATAAGAGGTGCTTCTTTGGGAATACCAAGCTTGCTTTTAAACTCCATTTTGGGAGGTCTGTTAAAAAAATCCGTGTGAACTCCGTCAATAACGACTTTTACCTTTTCAGGTTTTATATGAAACCTGTTTTTAATAATCTCTCCGTTTGACACCGAACTGCAGATAAAGAAATCAGGCATTCTGCAGATAAATTTTTCAAAATTATGAAAAAACCATTTAATTGGCTTGATTTTCAGCCAGTTAAAAGTTCCAAGTTCGGAGGTGAGACTTCCCTGGACATCAAAGACCAGAGGCACCCTTCCGAAAGAAACAAGATATTTGACAAGTCCGCCCACAAAGGCTCCCTCGTGAAGATGGCCGTATATAATATCAGGTTTTTCTTTTATATAAATTGATACAGCTTTAAAAAATAATAATATATCAATGTAAAATTTATGCCATGAGGGACCTGCTTCAAGTTTTTTATACCAGGGAACATTTATAATTCTCCTTATATCAAGACCTTCCAGGTCGCGCCCATTATGGTAAGTGCAAATAATATTTTGAAAACCGTATTTTGAAAGCGCCTGCATTTCGCCAAGTATTCTCATATGACATCCCCTGTCTGCAAAAAAAGGGGTAGGGACAATATTAAGTACTTTTATCCGTCTTTCCATTTTTATTTAAGTTCCATAACTAAAAAATATATCATAAGCTTTATCTATTTATTAATCTTTAAAAAATTAACTCCCTGTTCATTAAAAATTAAGGTAAATTCTCCACTTTTCAATTTTTTATTGATTTCTTCCGAAAATTTTGGATCGTAATAATAGTTATCCGATATTAAAAGACCATAGGTATTGTTATCTATTGTTCCCATCAGGGACGTATAGGGAGGGGTCAAAGCTAATATTTTGAAGTTCTCGTTTTCTAAAAAGATTTTTTTCGAATTACCTTCAAATCCGGGAAGTACGGTTATCACATAATAATCCGTTAAAATATTACCTTCTATTATGTTATCGCTTTTATATTCATACATTAAGTTATTTACCTCAGGGACCCCAAGTGACTTTTGTAATTTTATTTGATTATTATTTATTTCATCAATATAAAAATACAAAGCAAATGATAATGGCAGCAGTATAATTAAAAAAGCTATTAAAATATATTTACCACTTAAAGTAAACTGATAAATTTTATGGGGTATTTTTTCTTTTATAATCGAGAACATTAAAGTGATTATACAGCAGAAGCAAAATACGATAATAATACCGAGAACAGCATCAAGTATGCCAAACCAGCCCTGATTAATTGTTTTATGGCTAAGGTAAGATACTATTTTGAATAAAAATATGCCGGCCCATTTATTTGTTATAACGGCAATACCTGTAAGAATAATTAATGAATTTATAATTATCATTAAAACGATAAAGAAATTTTTCGGATAAAGCTTTTTTCTTTTTGAAAATTTTTCGAATAAGAAAGAAATGCCATAGGCCGAAGAATATCCTATAAAGGGATAAGCCGCTATTAAATTTCTTTCATCATAGCTGAAAAAAAATCCCCACAATAAGATTAAAGGTAACGTGAGGCAAATTGAAAACCATCTGGATTTTTTATTGAAAAGACTTACAAGAATAAGGAACAGTAAAAAATATAATAATATTACGCCTCCGCCAAAATGGGACATGCCATTTAACAGTCTCTGAAGATAGCTGCGGCCCTGATGGAAATCCTGTGATACAAAAAAAATATCTAAGACTTCAGAACCCTTTTTTATTTCAAATATTTTAATTAAGTACCAGGAAAGCGTTGAAATGATAATAAAAAATAATATTGATATTTTTTTAAAAATATCTTTAAGGGCCAAGTCTTTTCTATTTTTTATTAACAGCCATGAGATCCATATAAATGAAAAGGTAAGAATCAACAGTCCAAGTTGTTTTGTAATTGCTGCGGCGCAAGCCGAACATGTAATTAAAATCAGGTTTTTTGTATCCAGGTTATTATCTTCAACATTTTGCACCGAATAAATCGTCAGAAACAGGAAAAAAGAAAAAGCTGTATCAACTAAGCCGGTTCTAATGAATTCTGAACTGAAACAGAGAATAACAATTCCATAGATTATCAGCGCCATAATATTAATTATATTTTTTTTCCTTTTATAAAGATCTAAGAATAATAGTGAAGTAAAGAGAGGGAAAAGCGGCATAATCGAATTTGCAAAAAACTGGACATTATTATTTTGCATCATAATATAACTTAACGACCAATTGGCGGGAATTAATTGCGGATAGATATTTGTTCTTCCGGGCATACTATTCAAATACCAGTCTATGGCCCATCTGTTCCATGAGAATAATGCATCGTGTGTCCGGAAAATATCATATAAATTTGAGATAAAAAAATAAAAAAATACAAAGATAAATATAATTGACAGCGTTATGAGTAAATCTTTCGGTGGCGAGTTTGGGTTTCGCAGGTCAAATTCGAAATTTATATCAGTATTTCTCCTTTTTTTTATTATAAGATAAATTAAATAAAAAAACTCTAATGCTAAAATAGAATAAATTACATACGGGTTGTAAAATTTTGCAAGTGTCAGAAAATAAACTAAAAAATAATTAATCAACAAGCTGAGTGAGAAGCTGTAAATTACGATTTGCAACTTGCTTATCATTTTAAATTTTAAAACTCTTAAAAGAATATAACCAGGAATAAAAGTCATTTGGAAAAATGATAACAATCCCAGTAATATCAAATATTCCTCCCGAATAAGCTTGTATGATCCTGTTAATAAAATATTGAAAAATTATAACAAAAAATTGTGGTGAAAACCATAATTAAGGATTAGATGACCTATACTTAACGCAGTGATACATTAAAATCAGGTAATAGAAGTTAGGTGATCTTTTAAAAATTTATAACAAATCTTATTATGGTTTCACCATATTAATTTAAAAATAAAAATATTTTTCACTTAAAGTGAAAAAGTAATTTTACAAACTTTTAAATTTTTATTGTCAAATACTTGACAACTGCTATTTTCTTTAATAAAATCAGTGCAAGCATTAAAAGACAGGAGATTATTATTGTTTAATAATAGTGATAAAAGTTATCCGATAGAACTTGTAGCTGAATTCTTGGGTGTAAACAGCAGGACCTTATATTATTATGAAAGGTTCAAACTTGTTTGCCCCACAAGAAGGGGACGTAAAAGATATTATTCCAGGCTGGATATAAACTGGCTTGAATATGTCAGGGAGCTGATGTATGAGCAAGGCATGAATCTGCGTTCCATTATTGTGCTTATTAAGCGCAGGGATAATGTAATTCTGACAAAATGTCCCGAAGATGTTGTAGACAGCTTCAAGAACTATTTAATGTGTTTGAGAGAAGACTAAAAGAAGATTAAATTAAAGAAAATTTATTAAGGAAAGGATAGATTTACTATGGGAAAAGCAGTTGGTATTGATTTGGGAACAACAAACTCTTGCATATCTGTTATGGAAGGCGGCAAGCCTGTTGTTATAACTAACACTGAAGGAGGCAGGACCACGCCTTCTGTTGTTGGCATTACAAAAAAGGGAGAAAGGCTCGTGGGCCAGCTTGCAAAAAGGCAGGCGGCACTAAACCCCGAGAATACAATTTATTCAATTAAAAGATTTATTGGCAGGAAGTACAGCGAAGTCGAAAGTGAAAGGAAGATTGTTTCCTACAGTGTCGTTGAAGGCAAGAATGGTCTTGCTGAAGTTAAGCTTGCCGACAGGAATTATACTCCTGAAGAAATTTCAGCAATGATTTTACAAAAATTAAAATCTGATGCTGAGTCATATCTGGGTACTGAAGTTACTGATGCAGTTATTACCGTACCGGCATATTTTAATGATGCTCAGAGGCAGGCAACTAAAAATGCAGGTAAAATTGCAGGGCTCAATGTTTTACGTATCATAAATGAGCCCACGGCTGCATCGCTGGCCTATGGACTCGATAAGAAAAAAGAAGAAAAGATATTGGTATTTGACCTGGGCGGCGGTACTTTTGATGTTTCGGTACTTGAGGTTGGAGACGGGGTATTTGAAGTAAAGGCGAGCCATGGCGACATGCACCTTGGGGGAGACGATTATGATAACAGGATAATGAATTATCTTGCTGATGAATTCAAAAAAGAGCAAGGTATTGATTTAAGGAAGGACAGACAAGCATTACAGAGATTGATTGAAGCTTCAGAGAAAGCCAAAATCGAGCTCTCTGCGGTTATGGAAACAAACGTAAGTCTTCCATTCATTACTGCTGATGCAAATGGTCCAAAGCATCTTGAATCAAAGATAACAAGGGCAAAATTTGAACAATTAACGGCAGATCTTACCGAAAGATGTAAAACTCCTATGGAGAAGGCACTTAAGGATTCAGGTTATAAGATCAGCGAAATAAATGAAGTGATCCTGGTCGGGGGCGCCACAAGAATGCCTGTTATTCAGGAACTTGTTAAAGGCATAACCGGAAAAGAGCCAAACAAGAGCGTTAACCCTGATGAAGTTGTAGCTGTCGGGGCCGCTATTCAGTCGGGTGTTTTAATGGGAGACGTAAAGGATATAGTTCTTCTTGATGTTACTCCGCTTTCACTTGGTATTGAGACCTTAGGTGGAGTTATGACAAAATTGATTGAAAGAAATACTACCATCCCTACCAAGAAGAGTGAGATATTTACTACAGCTGCAGACAGCCAGACGAGCGTGGATATTCATGCTTTACAGGGAGAAAGAGATTTGGCCGCTGACAATAAGACAATCGGCAGGTTCAGGCTGGACGGTATTCCCCCTGCTCCAAGAGGCATACCTCAGATAGAGGTTACTTTTGATATTGATGCCAACGGAATAGTGAATGTTACCGCAAAAGATATGGCAACCGGAAAAGAGCAGAAAATTACAATTACGGCTACTTCACATTTGTCTGATTCAGAAATTGATAAGATGGTTAACGATGCAAAGGTACATGCCGATGAAGATAAAAAGAAAAGGGAACTTATCGATGCCAAGAATAAGGCAGACACCCTTATTTATTCAGTTGAGAAATTTTTAAAGGATGTTGGCGACAAGGCCCCTGCTGATCAGAAAACTAAAATTGATGATCAGGTAAAAATATTAAGAAAAGCTATGGAATCAGATAATGCGGCCACAATCAATAAAGAAGTGGAAACCTTGCAGAAACTCCAGGACCAGTTATCACAGTCACTTTATTCCCAGGCTGGTGCAGGTAAGGGTACCGGTCAGGGTGCAGGAGACTCGAGTGGTTTTGGACAAGGACAGCAGCCAGGTTCAGGTGACTCAGGCAGCTCGGGTGCCCAACAGCAGGGTGGAAATAACGAGGATGTAATTGATGCTGAATTTGAAGCAAAAGATGAAAAATAAAATTTAATTAAAAATAAAAATATAAAAATAGTTAAATTGCAAAATAATTAAATTGCAAAAAACATTTTTTAAAAAATTAAGTTAAAATAACTGCCCATAGCTTTAAAAAGGTAATACATTAAGCTATGGGCAGTTTATTAATCAGGCTTAACGATAATATTTTAATACAAAACACAAAGATACGGGTGGATAAATAATGGATTACAGGGATTACTATAAAGTTTTAGGAGTCGAAAAAAAGGCCTCCCAGGATGATATAAAGAAGGCTTATCGAAAACTTGCCAGGAAGTACCATCCTGATGCAAATCCAAACGATAAAGCTGCTGAAGAGAAGTTTAAAGAGATTGGGGAAGCTTATGAAGTTTTAAAAGATCCTGATAAAAGATCAAAGTATGATCAGCTTGGCTCAAACTGGAAACAATACTCCAGGGCCGGGGCAAAGGGTTGGCCAGGCGCAGATGGAGCCGGTGGCCAAAGCTATACTTATAATTACAGTGGCGGTGATTTTGGATTTGGTGATATGGGAAGCGGTTTTTCAGATTTTTTTGAAACTTTTTTTGGACGCGGATCAGACGAAAGGTTCTCTACTATTTTTAGCGGCGTCGGGGGAATGGGCGGATCCGGTACCGGCAGCAGAGGCACCGGTACCCAAAACAAACAGGACAACAGGCGAAGTTTTTGGAAAACCGGTGCAGGAGCAACTCAGAAAGGACAGGACTATCAATACAATCTGACCATTACTTTACGGGAAGCCTTTTTTGGAACAGAGAGAGCGATAAGCCTGCAGAAAAATGGTAAGGTCCGAACTGTAAACATAAAGGTCCCGAAAGGTATAAAAGACGGCGGTAAAATAAGAGTGAAAGGTGAAGGCGGGCAAGGCAGCCGGGGTGGTGAAAACGGGGATCTTTACCTGATTGTAAATATTTCTCAACATCATTTATTTACTAGAAAAGAAAATGACCTTTATTGTGAAATACCGGTAACTTTAAAGGAAGCTTTGTTTGGGGCCAAAATAGATGTTCCAACCTTTGAGGGAAAAGTAAGTGTAACACTGCCCCCAAACACCCAGAATGGCAAAACATTAAGGCTGAAAGGTAAGGGAATGCCTAGGCTTAAAAGTACTGAAACGGGAGATTTGTATGTAAAGATTAAAATGGTACTGCCTTCACACCTGACCGAAGAACAGAAAAAGCATCTTGAAGAATTTGCCAAAACATATAAAGAGAATCCAAGGCAGAGCATAAGCGTTTAGAGGTGATTTAATATATGCAATTTGAAAAATTAACAATTAAAACACAGGAGGCACTTTCAAGGGCACAGAGTATTGCATCGGAAAACGGTCATCAAAGTATTGAAGATATTCATTTGATGGCAGCATTATTGGAACAGAAAGACGGTGTTATTATTCCGATATTGGCAAAACTGGAGATAAATACTGATGAGTTTATAAAAAAAGTTGAGGAAGCTGTAAAAAAATTCCCCAAAGTATCAGGCCAAAACGTACAAATTTATTTGAGCAGCGAGTTAAATGATATATTGAATTCTGCAACCAGGGAAGCAGAGCAGCTCAAAGATGATTTTATCAGCACGGAACATATTCTGATTGCTTTATCTGAAAGCAGGGGCAGGACAGGCGAGCTCTTAAGACAATATGGTATTACGAAGGACAGGATATTTAAAATCCTGGTTGAAATAAGAGGTACCCAGAGAATTACGGACCAAAATCCCGAAGACAAATATCAGGCACTTCAGAGATTTGGCAAGGATGTAACAGATCTTGCCAGGAGACAAAAGCTGGATCCTGTCATTGGAAGAGACGATGAAATAAGAAGAGTAATACAGGTTTTATCAAGAAGGACCAAAAACAATCCTGTTTTAATCGGAGAACCTGGAGTTGGAAAGACTGCAATAGTTGAAGGTCTTGCACAGAGGATCGTTGCAGGAGATGTGCCGGAGGGACTTAAAGGCAAGAGAGTTATTGCGCTTGATATCGGTGCCATTATTGCAGGTTCAAAATACAGAGGTGAATTTGAAGAGAGGTTGAAAGCAGTTCTCAAGGAGGTCGCAAAATCCGAAGGTGCCATTATATTGTTCCTTGATGAACTTCATACGGTTGTAGGTGCGGGAGCGGCAGAAGGTGCAGTTGATGCTGCCAACATGCTAAAACCGATGCTTGCCCGCGGTGAGCTGCATGCCATTGGGGCAACAACCCTTGACGAATACAGGAAATATATCGAAAAAGATGCAGCTCTTGAAAGAAGGTTCCAGCCTGTTTTGATAAATGAGCCATCCGTCCAGGACACGATTGCAATACTGCGCGGTCTTAAGGAAAAATATGAGATCCATCATGGTGTCAGAATAAAAGATTCTGCATTAATTTCTGCTGCGATCCTTTCAGACAGGTATATCTCAGACAGGTTTTTGCCTGACAAGGCAATTGATTTGATTGATGAGGCGGCATCAAGATTAAGAATTGAAATAGACAGTATGCCCACAGAGATTGATGAAATTGAAAGAAAAGTAAAACAGCTTGAAATTGAGGAACAGGCTCTAAAAAAAGAAAAAGATAAGGCCTCAAAAGAAAGACTTGAAAAATTAAAAAAAGAACTTTCCAATCTGAAGGAAAAAAGTACCGCTATGAAGGTCCACTGGACAGAGGAAAAAAATATCATCAAAGACATAAGAAGCGTAAAAGAAGAAATTGAAAAAACCAAACTATCCGCGGAACAAGCAGAAAGAGATGCTGATTTGCAGAAAGCTGCAGAGCTAAAGTATGGCAAACTGCTTGAACTGAACAAGAAGCTGGATATCCAAAATGCAAAGCTCGAATCCCTGCAGAAAAATCAGAAAATGCTCAAAGAGGAAGTGGACGAAGAAGATATTGCGGAAACAATTTCAAAATGGACCGGAATACCTGTAACAAGGCTTGCAGAGGGTGAAATTGAAAAGCTGATTCATATGGAAGAAAGATTAAAACAGAGAGTGATAGGTCAGGATGAAGCAATAAATACCATAGCTAATGCGATAAGGCGGGCAAGAGCCGGCCTCCAGGATCCAAACAGGCCCATTGGTTCATTCATCTTTGTCGGACCGACAGGCGTGGGCAAGACTGAGCTTTCAAAAGCCCTTGCCGAGTTTCTTTTTGACGATGAAAAAGCAATGGTGCGGATAGATATGTCTGAATATATGGAAAAACATACAGTATCAAGACTTATCGGTGCCCCGCCGGGATACGTAGGCTATGAAGAGGGTGGTTATCTGACTGAAGCCATAAGACGAAAACCTTATAGTGTTGTGCTACTTGATGAAATTGAAAAGGCCCATAGTGATGTGTTCAACATCCTTCTTCAAATCATGGATGACGGAAGATTGACCGACGGACATGGAAGAACGGTAGATTTCAAAAATACGGTAATAATAATGACTTCCAATATCGGCAGTCAGTGGATCATCGAGCTCGGTGAAAAAGACGAAGAAGAGATGAGAAAAAGAATTTCCCAATCTCTGAAAAACCAGTTCAAACCCGAATTTTTAAACAGGGTGGATGATATAATTATTTTCCACAGACTGACCATTGTTCAAATTAAGAAAATTGTTAAAATACAGCTTGAAAAGCTTCGAGATATGCTAAGCGGCAAGAAACTGAAGCTTGATATAACCGATAAGGCCCAGGAGCTGCTTGCAAAAGAGGGGTTTGACCCTGCTTACGGAGCGAGACCTTTAAAGAGAGTGATCCAGAATGAGGTACAAAATATCCTGGCGATGAAAATATTGAATGGGGAAATAAAAGAAGGGGACAAAATAACAATTGATGTTACTGGTCCTGAAGGCAGAAAGCTGGATTTTAAAAAAGAAAGCTGATCTTTAGTATAGACGAATAGTTTTTAGTACGGCAAATTAATTCTGATATACCCTGTCATGTTTTGGCATGACCGGCGTTTCCAAGAACATCATTATCGTCCTCATCTTCTATAAAGGTATCTGCGATACTATCTGTAAAACTATCGGACCGGGCTTCTGCCGGAATTTTAGATTTTTTGCCAGTAAATAACTTATCGGCCTCTACTCTTAATTCCTCAAATTCTTCTTCCAATTCCTGCGTTATCTTCAGAATCGCTTTTTTATATGCATTTTTATCTGCCAATTCTTTTAAATCTTCCATTATATTTTCAGCAACAGGATCTATCGGTTCTCCAATAAAAACATGGACCTTCCTGAAAGTGTTCATAAGAAGAGACATTATCCCTTCAGCAACGGGGTGTCTCCCCAGCCATGTATCTTCCCCGGGACCTTTACTCAGATTGTGGAGGTAAACCGGAATAATCGGTAGTTTTGTCTTATAACTAAGATAAGCTGTACCGCCCCGGAATTTTCCAAACTTATTATGTTTATACAATTCGCCTTCCGGGAATATTCCAAAAAATACTTTTTTATTGCCGGAAATTGCAAAAAGTTCCTTAAAACTTTTTATATTTTTATTGAGTTGTTCCTTGAAAATCGGGATGCTGTTTGTAAATTTTCTAAAAAAGTATGTGGTAAACTTATTAGAAAATCTATCGCTGTCTGTGACAAAGACTATCTTTTTTCTTAAGGCACCCAGCGCAATCAAAGGATCCGCTCCTGTTGTATGGTTGAATGCAAAAATTGCTGACTTATTATGAGGTATTCTCTTAGGGTTAACAACTCTTATCCAAACAAAAAGTTTGTAAAAGTTTATTATTAAAATCCTCGGCAGATTAAAAAATCCATTTGATATTTTACTGCCTATTGTTTTTAACTTGCCCATTACAATAAACCACCTAAATAATAAATTAATCATTTTAATCTTATTGCGATCTGGTTTACCTGGACTTTTGCAATTTAATCTTCTTATAACACAAATTTGTGTAAATAGCTAATCCTTGAGAACTTCTGTGTCAATTAAGGTTCCACATTATCAATTAATTTGAAAGTATTTTTAATATTGTCATAATGGGTTCCTCTCCAGTAATACTTATCGCAATTCGGGCAATACAGAAAATCTTTTTGTGTTTTGTAGACATAAGGAGGCACTTTATTTTCCAGCTTTTCTTTTTGAGCTTTTGATAATTCTGTATTGCATTCTAGACATCTGAAGAGGTTTGGCCCTAAAGAGATTTTAAGATCATCTTTAATTTGTCTTAGTTGCTTTATAATTCCGTCATCCCTGATAAATACTGATTTTATTGAATTATTTTTAAAAGGTTTTCTCATCAGCATCAGGGAATCCCGGGTCAATACAATTCTTTCCTGGTTTTTTGCTATTTTTAATATTTCATCATCACTGATGTTATTTATATACAAGACATCATTGCCAGCCATACGCAAGTATCTTGCCAGCTTTCCCACCATGATATCTGCTATGAATTTCATTTCTTATATAATAATTTTAGGTGGTTAAATAAAAAAAATCTTATGTAAATATTTTAACATATTTTCTTGTAAGTATATTAAACTTCTTGTTACTATCGAAATAATTGATAGAATATAAAAGTTGCAAAAAATACTTTTAAGCGAATATATTCCTTAATTTACCGGACAAAAAGCATGGATAATAAAAAAATAAAAAACACAAAATTTAAATTATTTAGTGATTACAGGGACAAGATAAAGATAGATTTAAAAAATCTAAAAGTCATCTATACTGACCTTGATGGAACTCTCTCCAATGACCAGGGCTGCATTATAAAAGACTGTGAAGATAATTATTATTTTGAAGTAGTTAAGCTTCTGGAAAGAACTGCAAAAAAAAACTGGGATATTGTTATGGTTTCAGGAAGGAACAAGATACAGCTAAAGTATAATTCGATGATGATTGGAACGAAGAATTACATAGCTGAGCTGGGCTGTGAGCTTGTCTATAATCTCGGTGAGGAGATCCATGTAACATTCGATAATAAAAAATACAATTATGAAATTACAAAAGACGGAAAAGACCTTGTAAATATTATAAAAATCCTTAAAGAAGCATTTCCAAATAAAATTGACAGTAATCTCGAGTGGAGCATAAACAGAACTTTTAATGCACTGTTTTTTGGTGAAGTGGATCTTGGAAAAGCCAACAGGATTTTAAAAGATGCAGGTTATGAAGGGCTGGTGCTTGTTGATAATGGTTTTTCAAAACTGGTAAATTTGACTTTGGATGTCGAGAATTTGAGAATTTACAATTTGATCCCGAAGGGAGTCGATAAATCATCAGCCATAAGACTTGATAAAAAACTAAGAAATTTTAAAGACGAGAACTGCATAGCTCTAGGAGATTCAATCGAAGATTTAAAAATGGCATCAGCTGTTAAATACTTTTTTTTAATGCGGGATGCTATCGAGAGGAATGGCGATATCCTTAATTCCTTATGTAATTTTGACAATGTATTTGTTACAGGGCAAAGGATGAATCATGGCTGGGCAGAGGTAATGAAATACCTTGTAGATTAGATTAAACACCTTGCGCAATAGTGATTATAAAATTATAATGTTTTTGGTATTTGTAAAACAAATTAATAGTATTTTTATGTAAAAAAGTACTATCAAAATAAATGATATATAATGTTAAATTTATAAAATTTAGGTATAAAAAAGTGATCTAAAATGAGTAAAAAAGATAATGAAAATTATTCAAGCGGAAGATTTTTCAAAGATATTTTAATAGTAAGTACGGTTTCAGCTTTTTGCGGGTTTGTTCTCGGTTTGATATTTGCTCCTCAAACAGGAAGAAATTTTAGAAAAAATCTTGTTGATAAAGCAAAAGATGTCATTGACAGAGGGAAATTTGCTGTTGTTGAAGCCAGGGTAAAAGCAGAAGAGCTGCTGGAAAAAAGCAAGGAAAAAGTAGAAGAAGTGTCAGCAAAATTAACAGGTGGAAAAGAAGCAGAATAAGCACAAAAAGGAGCCTTTAGTTTTTGTTGACATAGATTTTTTACTATAGTAAACTTTACGTTTGCATATTTCATGCAGCTTAACAGCTCATTGAATAAATAAGGGCCGTTAGCTCAGCAGGTAGAGCACCGGACTTTTAATCCGGGTGTCGAAGGTTCGATCCCTTCACGGCTCACCATTTGTTGCCCTAAGCTCATTGAATTTTTTTTGAGGCCCGTTCGTCTAGGGGTTAGGACAGCAGATTTTCAATCTGCCAGCAGGAGTTCGATTCTCCTACGGGCTACCATATGGGCGATTAGCTCAGCTGGGAGAGCATCTGCCTTACAAGCAGAGGGTCGTAGGTTCAATCCCTACATCGCCCACCATTATATTTAATACAAAAATATAACAATATTTTTGTATTGGAGACGGAGCTGTCGTCTAGCGGTTTAGGACACGTGCCTGTCACGCACGAGGTCGCGGGTTCGAATCCCGTCAGCTCCGCCAAAAAAAATTTTATGCGATGCTGTAGAACATGACAGTGTCATGTTCTAAGGGATTCGAAAGGACGGAGTAAGCGAAGGCGAACGAGTCCGCGGACTACGTGCGCGATCCAGCAGGCGAGACGAAAGAACGAATCCCGTCAGCTCCGCCAAAAAAAATTTTATGTGGTTTTTAAGTGAACAAAGGCGAGATAGCTCAGTTGGTAGAGCAGTGGACTGAAAATCCATGTGTCCGCAGTTCAATTCTGCGTCTCGCCACCACTTATTTAAAAAATTATGAGCTTATTTCAAATACTAACTTACATATTACTCTTACTGATAATCCTTATTCTTGTAATTTTTTTTATCTTCCGGTCCCGGCTAAGGTTACAAATTTTTAATATTGAGAGTAACCTTGAAAACGTAAAAACCATAGCTGCGGATAATCAGATTAAAAACAGTCATTTATTACAACAGATAGTATTGCTTGATGCAGTTCTGGATAATATTCCTTTTGGGTCATTGATCCTGGATGACCAATCCAGGATTTTGAGAATAAACGATAGTCTGGCAAGTCTGTTTTATCTGGACAAGAATAATTGCATCGGGAAAAAAACAATACTTGTTTTTAATAATAAAAATTTCGAAGATTTGATTTCAAAATCTTATATGGAGCTAAAACCACAGAAGGAAGAAATTTTATTTTATGGCGACGAAGATACCAGCCTTGATATTGAAACTGTTCCCATAAAAACTTTAGAAAATGAAAAACTTTATCTGCTGGTACTTATCAGAAATGCAACGCAGGAAGTAGAATTTGCAAAACTGAGGAGCCAATTTGTTGCAAATGTTTCTCATGAAATGAGGACACCGCTTACATCGATAAAAGGCTATATTGAAACAGTGCTGGAAGACGAACTTACAAACAAGGAGATTATAAAGAAATATCTTACCAAAAGCCTTGGTGAAGTGGACAGGCTCAGTTATCTTATAGAAGATGTCCTGGATCTGTCCAATATCGAATATAAAAGAAATGTCCTTTTCAGGCAGGAGTATGATCTGGTGGATCTTATAAAGGAATGTATCCGGTCCGCAAGCTTTCTTGCAGAAAAAAATGACGTTGCGATAGAATTTGATTTCGGTACAAATCCTGTCAAATATATCACTGATGAGGAACTCTTTAGGCAACTCGTTAAAAATATGATTGAAAATTCAATATTCCATGCCGGCAGGGGAATTAAGCTTAATATAAAGCTTGAGGAGAAAAATGATAATATCAGGCTTATTTTTTTAGATAACGGAACCGGTATAGCAGAAAAGGATCTCCCTTATATCTTTCAACGATTTTACAGGGGGAAAAATCCATATTCTTCAAGGAGCATAGGCTCAGGTCTCGGATTATCAATTGTAAAGCACATAATTGAACTCCATAATGGTAAAATAGAAGTTACAAGCACTCCCGGTGCAGAAACAAAATTTATTATTACATTACCCAAGAAAATAAATAATTAAAAATATGCCAAAGCTAATTTATATCGTCGATGATGAAGAAAATATTCGTGAAATACTAAGTTATAACCTTGAAAAAAATGGATATGATGTAAGAAGCTTTGAAAATGGTGTTGATTTTTTAGGATATTATAAGAGTAAAAAACCTGACCTTGTCATTCTGGATTTAATGCTGCCCGATATAGATGGTTATGAGATTTGCAGAGAAATCAGAAATAAAAGCAATATACCTGTAATAATATTAAGTGCAAAAGGCGAGGAGCTGGATAAAGTTTTGGGATTGGAGCTGGGGGCAGATGATTATATAGTCAAACCCTTTGGCATAAGAGAGCTTCTGGCAAGGGTAAAAAATATTTTTAAACGGACCGAAGGAGGACAAGAAGAAGCCGCACCGATTCCTTTGAAAGAAAGTTATAATTTTGGCCCCCTTACACTTGTCATTGACGAAGAAAAACATGAAGTTAAGCTTGATACTAATTTAATAGATTTAAATCCCAAAGAATTTAAAACTCTTGTGATTCTGCTGAGAAATTTAAACAATCTTACTTCACGCAATGATTTGATAAGGAAGGTATGGGGTGAGGATTATTTTGGGGATACAAGAACCCTTGACGTACATATCAGAAGAATAAGAGATAAAATGTCTTATAAGAATTTCGGTACAGAATATATCAAGACTGTCCATGGACTGGGTTACAAAATTGTAGGTTAGCTAAATTGCAGATAATAATTTAATAAATATTTAACATTATTTTAATTTTTTATTAACAAAAAACACTCCTGATTCTGTTAGACTTCACTCAGAAATAAAAAAACATTTTTGAAAATGTTAAAAAACAAACAAAATTAAAGGAGTGAAAAATGGTAATAAAAAAGATAAAAAACAGTAACAAGATATTGTTGATAGCGATATCATTATTGGTAATGTTTTTTCTAACAACAACAGTTTTTACTGGATGCAATGCAACTGCTACACAACAGACAACTGCTGACCAGACAACAGGAGCAAACGAAACATCAGGTGAGACAAATCCATCATCCACAGAATTTAACGGGCAGGAACTGGTGGTATCAGGCTCTACAACTCTTCTTGAAGTCGCAAATGCATGGGCCGAAGATTTCATGGCCAGATTTGGCGGTTCAATAACAATAAATGGAGGCGGTTCAGGTGAAGGGATAAAGTCTTTGATTGATGGTACAACAGATCTTGCAAATGCTTCAAGGGCGATGAAAGATACAGAAAAAGAGGAAGCAGATTCAAAAGGCATAGATTTGAAGGAATATGTTGTTTTATGGGACGGAATAGCAGTAATTGTAAGTAAAAATGTAAATGTAAGCGAACTCACATTTGATCAGCTTTCTAAAATTTTTAAAGGCGAAATAACAAACTGGAAAGATGTTGGCGGCGCAGACGCTGAAATTGTAGCAGCAGCAAGAGAAAGTTCGTCAGGGACGGGCGAGTATTTCCTTGAGAATATTGTCAGACTTGGTAATGGCCAGAGCCAGGACGAGTATTCTGATAAATGCCTGCTCCTTCAAACTAATGCAGATATGGTCACTCAGGTTAGCGGAAACGATAATGTTATCGGTTATGTGGGACTTGGCTACCTGAAAGAAGCAGGAGACACGGTAAATGCCATAACCGTTAAAAAAGATTCCGGTTCCAACGGTGTTTATCCGAGCGTTGAAACTGTTAAAGATAGAAGTTACCCGATTTCCAGGGAACTATATGTATATGCTGATGGAAATAAAATGACAGAATTTGCACAAGCCTATCTGGATTTTATATCAAGCCCTGAAGGCCAGCAGATAGGAATTGATGCAGGCTTTGTCTCTGTTAAATAAAATGAGAAAATAAGATTCTCTTTTTAATTATAAAAATATGAAGCTATAGAAAATAATATAAATTGAAGTCTATAGCTTCGTATTTTTTATAGTAAAAGCATTAAAATTCTTATAAAATTAAAATATGGCTTCATCAAAAAGCAAATTTGCCAAATTTAAAAGTTTTTTGATAACAAGGTTTGTTTTCGTTAATGGCATTGTTTCAATTATAATCCTTGGCTTAATCCTTGCTTTGCTTCTTTATAACTCCGTGAGGTTTTTTGCCGCATATCCTATTGGCGATTTTTTTGGCGGAGCAAGATGGATCCCTACTAGTGATAAATTCGGTTTTGTTCCTCTTCTTGTTGGGTCAATACTCACAACTTTTGCGGCAATCTTAATAGCTATTCCGCTAGGGGTAGGTTCCGCTATTTATATCGGCGAGCTTGCACCGAGATACTTAAGGGAAACATTAAAACCAATTATTGAAGTTCTTGCCACGATCCCCTCAGTTGTAATAGGTTTTATCGGAATAAAGGTATTTGCACCATTAATAAAAAATATTTTCAATTTAAATATAGGTCTTACTGCGCTTACAGGTGCCGTAATGCTGGCTTTTATGAGCCTGCCCACGATAGTCTCGATTTCGGAAGATGCAATAAATGCTGTCCCAAATACTTTCAGATATGCATCCATGGCACTTGGGGCCACTAAATGGGAAACAACTTATAAGGTAGTTGTTCCCACTGCATCATCCGGCATGATGGCTGCCGTCATGCTGGGGCTTGGCAGAATAGTGGGTGAAACCATGGCCGTACTCATGCTTACAGGTAATTCTCCAAGGATTGTTTTTTCATTCCTGCAGCCGGTAAGAACAATGACTGCAACAATTGCTGCCGAGATGGGTGAAACTGCTCAAGGCGGGCTTCATTACACAGCTTTATTCGCTATCGGCCTGGTTTTATTTTTAATAACTTTTTTAATTAATTTTATAGGGGACAGGTTCACCGGAAGAGTTAAAAATATCAGCTAGATAGAAAATAATAGATTCAGAATGACAGACAGAAAATGGAAAATAGAAAGTAATAGACGGTAAATGGAAATGATAAGAGCTACAGCATCTAACAATATGAGGAAAAAACATATTACGGAGAAGTTCTTCTATTTCTTGCTCCTACTTATAACCATGATTGTTGTCGCTTTTATATTGGGTATAATCATCTATTTAATAGTTAAGGGCAGCGGTGCCATTAACTGGGAATTTCTTTCTCAGAAACCGCGCGAGGGTATGAAAGCCGGAGGAATTTTCCCGGCAATTATCGGTACCATTTATTTGATTATAGGAACAATTATAATATCTCTTCCGATTGGTATTCTTTCAGCCATTTACCTTAACGAGTATGCATCCAGAAACAAATTTACCCGTATAATCAGGCTCTCAATCGTTAATATGGCAGGTGTGCCTTCGGTAGTATTTGGGTTGTTTGGCCTTGCATTTTTTGTATTGATGTTAAAGTTCGGTAAATCTATTCTGGCCGGTTCACTGACCCTTGCTTTTCTAATTTTACCTGTGATCATAACTGCAACCGAGGAAGCATTGAAGGCTGTTCCGGGAACATACAGGCAGGCATCGATGGCGCTCGGGGCCTCAAAGTGGCAGACAATTATTAAAATCATTTTGCCTCAAGCCCTGCCTGGTATTGTAACCGGTGCGGTACTGGGGATAGGCAGAGCCGCGGGTGAAACAGCTCCGATCATGTTTACAGTTGCAGCATTTTCACAACCCAATCTTCCCAATTCCATATTCAGTCAGGTCATGGCCCTCCCTTATCATCTTTATGCCCTGGCGACACAGGTAACAAACCCACCCGAGGACAAGCAATGGGGGACCGCCCTGGTTCTACTGGCGATTGTATTGTTTTTTGCGATAATCGGGACCTCAATAAGGACCAGAGCAAGATTAAGAAAAAAGGAGTAGAATTAACTTGTTAATAGTAAATCAAGTTATAATAGAATTGACAGATTAATAATGCAGACGGTTAATTGAATTTTAATTTTTTATATAAAAATGATTCGAATAGTTAGGAACTCAAATGAGAAAAACTTTTGAACAAAAACTGGATGAAGTAACCGAAGATGTTATCGCGATGGGCAGCCTGGTCCAAAATACTGTAAATGATGCCATAAATTCACTGATAAAAGGTGACGTGGAGCTTGCACAGAAAGTTATAGATGGAGATGACAAAATTGATGATTATGATATTCTTATCGAACAGAAATGTATGTTTATCCAGGCGGAGCATCAGCCTGTAGCAAAAGATCTAAGACTCATACACAGCATCTATATCATTATTATTTATCTTGAAAGGATCGGCGATATTTGTGTAAGCATAGGAAAGCTTACACTGCGGCTTTATCTGGATGAGAAGAAACAAATCAAGAAAGAAATTCTGGACGTACTAGTCGAAATGGGCAATCTCGTCAGGACCGTTCTTGATAAAGCTTTGAAAGCTTTTAAGAATAAAGACTATAAATTGGCAACAAGACTTGAACAAATTGACAGCACCGTAGACGATATTCAGAAAATACTTTACCAGAAAATTTACAGCATTCATGCAAAGGGTGAAGATTATGTAAGGCTCGTATCCAATATCTCACTTGCAAGCAGGTATCTTGAGAGGATAGGGGACAATGCCGTAAATGTCGGTGACAGGGTCCTTTATTATCTGACAGGAGACTTTAAAAGTATTCACAGTGACTTAGGATAAAACATTAAAGCTTACTGCGCCGATAATATAAGAATATAATGAGATTATTATATTATAATAAATAAGATATTGATATATTTAGTTTATTACATTATAATATATTGTTAATTATTGATTTTTATTTTTTACAAAAACTGTAATTTTTAAAGGAGGCAACATGTTAAAAGACGGCAGTGCAAAGACACTTGAAAATTTAAAAGAAGCTTTTGCAGGTGAATCACAAGCTAACAGAAGGTATCTGGCTTTTGCAGCAAAAGCAGACAAAGAAGGATATACTCAGGCTGCAAAATTGTTCAGAGCTGCAGCAGATGCTGAAACCGTACATGCACTGGCACATTTGAAGGCGATGGGCGGAATCAAAAGTACAAAAGAAAATATGCAAGCGGCAGTGGACGGTGAAACATTTGAATTCAAGAAAATGTATCCCGTAATGATTGAACAGGCAAGAACAGATGCTGAGGATGAAGCGGAAATGAGTTTTACCAATGCAAATTCAGTTGAGAAGATTCATGCCGGTCTTTACCAGAAGTATCTGGATAATATGAGCAATTTAGCTGCAGTTGATATCTATGTTTGCCAGGTTTGCGGAAATACGGTTGAAGGCAATGCTCCCGATATATGTCCTATTTGTGCCTCACCTAAAGATAAATTTAAAAAAATTGTTTAATCTGTAATTGGAATTGTTATTGTTTGATAGTTCCTGGTGTTTAATTAAATATTATGTTTTATAATATTTTTATATAAAATTAAACATCAGGAACTTTTTTATTTGGTGAAATGCCGGAGAAAATAAAAAAAGCAGGAATATCCATTACTAATCAAAACCAAAACCCTAAACAGGATCATAAATACAACCAGGAGAGTGGGCCCGACGGCAACTCCGGCTCAGGGTGCTTGTTTGTCTGCTCCACTCCGATAGGAAATCTTGACGACTGCAGTTTCAGGCTGATTAAAACTCTTACAGACGTTGATTATATTATTGCCGAAGACACAAGAACCATAAGGAAACTGCTGACGCGTTTTAAAATATCCAAACCTGCCCGAAAAATAATAAGCTATCAGGATTATTCAAGCCCGACTAAAATTGAATTTATAATTGAAAAATTAAACCGGGGAGGAAATCTTGCTCTGGTATCAGAATCCGGAATTCCTTCAATTCAGGATCCCGGCTATAAAATTGTAAACGCAGCCATTGACGAAGGCATTCATGTCACTTTTATACCTGGTCCGAATGCGGCGTTAAGCGCCCTGGTGCTTTCGGGTCTTCCGACAGACAACTTTCTTTTTGTGGGATTTTTACCAAAAACGGAAATAAAAAGAAAAGAAAAAATTGAAGAGGTTGCATATCTTCCTTATACACTCATATTTTATGAATCACCTGTGAGATTAGAGAAATTGCTGGGAGAATTGCTGGGTGTTTTTAGTGACAGGAAAGCCTGTGTTGCACGTGAGATTACAAAACTTTATGAAGAAACCATCAGGGGGCGGTTATCTGAAATCCTGGCTGAAATAAAATCCAGGAAAGTAAAAGGGGAAATGGTCCTTGTTGTAGAAGGTTATAAAAAAGAACTCATTAAAAATTATTCAGAAGGTGATATAAAAAAGGAGTTCTCAAAACTGATGTCCCAAAATATTCCCAAAAAAGCAGCATTAAAAATTGTTATGTCAAGATATGATATTGACCGTCAAACATTGTATAATATTTCCACCAAAATTTAGCTTAGAAAAGTATCGGATTTATTAATTGCTGCATACATTGACAATCATATGAGTTTATATTAAAATGTGTGCACACACAATTTTTAAGGAATTAATAATAAGATTATGTTTTGAGTTATGAAAAGAATAAATTTAGAATTAAATGAAGAATTTTATGCTAAAGTTAAAAAGATTGCTTTGTACGAAAACAAGAGTGTATCATTTGTAATCAGGGAAGCTATTGCTTCTTATCAAAAAGATAAAGTAGAAATTGAAGCCGAAAATGATCCGTTCTTTGAATTAGCTAGTAAAATAAAGCTAAAAGGTCCTAAAGATTTATCAGAGAAACATGATAAATATTTATATGATTGAAGGAATAAATTTGAAAGATAAGATATTTATTGATACAAGTGCATTTTTTGCAATAATGGTTGAAAGCGACAAAAACCATAAAATTGCATTGGAAATCTTTAATAAAGTGTCGCTTAATTATTCTCCATGCACGGGTGAACCGGTATTATCAGAGACATTTACGCTGCTTAAAAGAAAATTTGGAATCTATGCCGCTGTAGAATTTGGGAATATTATTTTATTGAGTACCCATTTAAACATATTTTACATAGAAGGAGATCTATTTAGCAGAAGCTGGGAAATTTTTACAAAGTATAAGGACCAGGATTTTAGTTTTGTTGATTGTTTAAGCTTCGCAATACTGAAAAAAGAAAATATCAGTAAAGTTTTTAGCTTTGATAAGCATTTTAATTATATGGGTTATAATGTGAGTTTTTAATAAATTTCTGTTGATACAAGTCTTTGTTAGAAATAAAAACCTGGAATGTTAAATTAAAAACAAAGATTTGAAAAAATATAAAATTATTTTTAGAAAGAGCAAGAGGTTTAGATGGCAAAAGAAACCGTAAAAGAAAAATTCTATATTACAACTGCAATACCATATATGAATGCGAAACTTCATCTCGGCCAGGTATATGAATTTATACTGGCGGATGTTATGGTAAGATTTAACAAACTGCATGGTAAAGATACTTTTTTCCTTACAGGTTCTGATGAGCATGGACAGAAAATTTATAAAAGCGCAGCTTCAAAGGGTATCTCTCCGCAAGAGTATGTCGATAGCATGGTCGTAGACATGAAACGGATACTGAAGCTTTACAATATAAGCAATGACTTATTTGTGCGGACTACTGATGTCAGTCACGAAAAAGTTGTGCAGAACATCCTGATAAAACTTAAGGAAAACGGTGACCTTTACAAAGGCAGCTACGAGGGCTGGTACTGTACGATAGATGAAAATTTTCTGACAGATGCGCAGCTTGCAGAAGGTAAGTGCCCACAGTGCGGACGGGAAGTTGAAAAAATTAAAGAGGATAACTACTTTTTCAAGCTTTCAAATTATCAGGATAAACTGATAAAACATATTGAAGCAAATCCTGACTTCATAATTCCCCAGTCCCGGAAAAATGAAGTCCTGGGGTTGCTTAAGCAAGGTCTGAAGGATATAAGCATTTCAAGGACCACTGTAACCTGGGGAATTCCAATTCCATTTGATCCTGAACATTTCAGCTATGTCTGGGTAGATGCTTTGATAAACTATATTTCAGCTCTGGGATACAGCCTGGATAATGATGCTTTATTTAAAAAATACTGGCCCGCTGACCAGCATCACATTGGAAAAGATATTTTAAAATTCCATGCCGTTATATGGCCTGCTATTTTAATGTCAATTGGTGTTGAGCTTCCAAAACATTTGGCTGTACATGGCTGGATAATGAAAGGTGAAGAAAAACTATCCAAATCAAAGGGAATCACTCTTGACCCTGATGAAATGGCGGAAAGCTATGGAGTTGACGCAATCAGATATTTCTTTACAAGAGAAATCACATTCGGGCTGGATGGATCATTTACCGACCAGGCAATGTTTAAAAGATACAATGGTGATTTGAGCAATGATTTTGGAAACATAGTATCCCGGTCCGTAGCAATGATTGATAAATACAGGGGTGGAGTTATACCAACCAAGCCTGCGAATCAGAATGGTGAGGAGAAGGATTTTGAAAATTTATGGGAAGACACAAAAGCAACAGCAGTTAATCTTTTTGAGAGTTTCAGCTATTCAGAGTATCTTGTAAAAATCTGGGATTTTATAAATATAGCCAATAAATATATCGAAGACAGCAAACCATGGGAACTGGCAAAAAGCCCTGGAGAGGCAGAGGCTCAAAAACTTGATAGTGTCCTTTATAATCTGGCAGAGTCAATAAGGCTGTCTGCGCTGTTCGTGTTTCCTTTCATGCCATCGACCTGCCAGAGAATTTTTGGGCAGCTTGGCATAGATAAAAATATCGAAGAAATGAGTTTTGAAACTGATGGCAGGTGGGGTGCTTTTGCGGGTGGGACCACTGTTGGCAGAAGAGAGATTCTTTTCCCTAGAATCGAAGAAAACACAAAAGATAAAGATGTTTAAGATTTATTGGTTAAAATTTTTTTATATACTATTTTGAAATAAGTAAAAAGGAGATTAATATAACTGATAATGTTGGTAGTAAAAACAGTAATGACAAACAGGATTTCTATTTTATAGATACCCACGCTCATCTTGATATGCTGAAAAAAATGACCCCGGATTTTGCAGTTAAGGAATCGCTGCGGGAAAATGTGAAGTTTATTATAAACGTCGGCTCAAGTCTGGAAGGAAGCAAAAAATCACTGGAATATTCAAGGATGTATGAAAATGTTTTTGCTTCTGTCGGGGTTCATCCGCATGATGCAGAGGATTTTAAAGATAAAGAACTGGCAGCTCTGGAGGCTTTAATCAGGGATGGTTACATTAGCCGTAATAATGATATATTCAATGATAGTTTTACCGTTATCAATGAAGGTGTTAGCACTAATAGCAGTAACAAGAAAATAGTCGCAATAGGTGAAACGGGCTTTGATTATTTCAGGAATTTAAGCCCTAAAAAAGATCAGGAAAAAGCATTTATCAAGCATATAGAGCTTGCTTTAAAATACAACCTTCCATTGATAGTTCACGATAGAGATGCACATGAAGATACCTTAAAAATACTTAGCTGTTATTATCCGGATAAGAATAAAAATTTTAAAGCCGTGGTCCATTGCTTTTTAGGAGATCCGGGTTTTGCTTTGAAGTGCCTGGAACTGGGGCTTTTTATATCTTTTACAGGGATAATAACATTTCCAAATGCAAAAAACCTGGGCGAGACCGTAAAAGCAGTTCCAATTGATAAAATTTTCATAGAAACAGACACACCTTACCTTGCACCCCAGGAAAAAAGAGGTCAGGAAAATTATCCTGGTTTCGTAAAATATGTAGCACATAAAATTGCAGAAATAAAAAACATGAGTGTTGCCGAGGTTGCGGCAATCACTTCAAAAAATGCGGAAAGTTTTTTTGCTTTAGTTTAAGAAAATAACTTTAAAGCTGTTTGTAAAAAAATATCATGATTAATAAAAAATATGAATTTTCTCAAAACAGATAAATCCGGTAAAACTTATATAAGCTCTCCTTCAAAAACTGCAGAAATTCTTAACTTGCACAACATAAGATTAAAAAAAAGTTTAGGTCAGAATTTTTTAATTGATACAAATATTTTAAAAAAGATCGCCCGGACCGCTGAGCTAAAATCTAAAGATATTGTTCTCGAAATAGGTTCCGGAATAGGATCGCTCACAGAAATTATGCTTCCGCAGGTAAAAAAAATAATATGTATTGAAGTTGACGGCCAGCTGACCGCAGTGTTTAAAGAGATTTTCCGGTACAGTCTTTCTTCTCAAATTGAACTTTTAGAGTCGGATGCCATGAAGCTGGATTATGGAAAATTGATAACTAAAACAGGCGCCACAAAAATTGTTTCGAATCTCCCCTACAAAATAGCAGCGCCGCTTATCCTGAAAATAATGCTTGAAGCGCCCGGAATAGAGCATTACTGTCTTACGGTCCAGAAAGATATTGCTGACAGGTTTGCAGCAAAAGAAGGAGATAAAAATTACAACTCTTATGCAATAAAAGCTAATTATCTGGCAGACTTCAAAATTGTTTTTTCTGTTTCAAGAAGTTGTTTTGTCCCGGCGCCATTTGTCGATTCTGTTGTAGTAAAGGCAAATAGAAAAATCTCAAAAAAAACGGCAAATATAAATACTCTGGATTTTTTCGGTTTTGTCGAAGATTGTTTTCTCCACAGACGCAAAAAACTGATTAATTCATTATTGCAGTCAAATGAGCATAAATATATTGACAAAATAAATTTAATAATTAAAATGCTACATGGTATCGGAAAAGATAAAAACCCAAGAGCCGAAGATCTTAGTCTGGATGATTTTCTTTTTTTATACAGATCGTTGAAAGCTAACTGAGCTGAAATTATTTCTGGCTGGTATTTATGACAATAATTAAAAAACTAACAGTTAATGCTTCAGGTAAAATCAATCTTTATCTGAATGTTCGAAAAAACGGCCGAACCGATGGTTTTCACGATATAAAATCCATAATGCAAAGCATAAGTCTTTCAGACATGCTCAATTTTGAGGTATCGCATAATTATGCAATCAGATCCGGTAATGAGAATAGTTGGGACAGCAACGGGCTCTCGATAACATCCAATAATATAGATATACCATTGGGAACCAAAAACCTGGTTCATAAGGCAACTCTTCTTATACTAAAAAATTATAATCTTGAGAAAAAATATAATATCAGGATAAATATAAACAAATCCATTCCCATAGGTGCAGGGCTCGCCGGGGGCAGTACCGATGCCGCAGCAACACTGGTAGCTTTAAAGAAAATATTCAACCTTGATATTCCGATGGAAAGATTGCTTGAACTCGGAAACGAGGTAGGTTCGGATGTCCCATTTTGCATTTCGGGAGGAACCGCACTTGTCGAAGGTAAGGGAGAGAAGATATCCAAACTTCCAGATCTGCCTTTTTACTGGGTAGTTCTTGCAAGCAACGGTAAGAAATTCCTTTCAGGTGATGTTTATGATAAATTTGACCTGATCGGAAAGGAAAAGGAATCAGCACATGTAAGTCTTGTCAACAATCTTACGGAGCAAAATTTCGACAGCTTCTTCGCAAAACTCGATAATGACCTGGAACGAGCCGTTACCATAGAAGATAAAATGGTTGGTACCTTAAAGCAAAAAGCAATCGAGTTGGGGGCATTTGCTTCGATGATGACTGGGAGCGGTCCCACAGTTTTTGCGTTTTGCGAAGATTTAATAGGTGCAAAAAAAGTTTATCAGGGCCTCACGGAACTTTCAGATAAAGTATTTCTAACTTATACCACACCAAATAGTCTTGATATAATTAACTGATTTGATGTATTTCCAATAATCTCTCATTTCATAACTTTAATTTATTTACTTTTATTTTATTTTATTAGAAAAATCTATTGTTTACGCTCTTTATATTTTTTATAGATTCTGGTTTAATTATCTTCTGTTTGGGAATGGCCAAGCGGTAAGGCAACGGGTTTTTGTCCCGTCATCTGAGGTTCGAATCCT
>Ga0172371_10002943_pt1 | contig 26688 bp, 23 predicted proteins | sample Lak12m_FD_114543 | JGI IMG/M metagenome (GOLD analysis project Ga0172371, IMG submission 114543) | Freshwater microbial communities from Kabuno Bay, South-Kivu, Congo - kab_022012_12m | ecosystem: Environmental > Aquatic > Freshwater > Lake | place: Democratic Republic of the Congo: South-Kivu... | reverse complement strand
CTCCGCACGCCGCGACCGGGTTCCAGAGGACCCGGTCTCCAGGGCGGGCCGCCGGCCGAGCTCACGACTCGTTCTTCAGCACTGCGGCGGGGTCCTGCCGCAACGCCAGGGCGGCGGCCGCGAGCGACGCCGGGAGCACGACGATGGCCGCGACGCCCACCGCCCCCAGGGCCCAGGCCACCAGCGCGGCCGCCCCCGGCCAGCCCCACCACAGGCCGCCCCCGGCCAGCCCCAGGGCCGCACCGGCCGCCGCGACCAGGAGCGCTCGCCAGGCCAGCAGCCCATACACCTGCGCCGCCGAGGCGCCCAGGGCAGTCCACAGGGCCATCTCGCCGCACCGTTCGCGGGCGTTGTGCCAGGCCAGTGCGCCACTCGCCCCCGCGGCCAGTACCAGGGCCAGCCCGCACAGCCCCCAGGCAGCCCTGGCCCGCGACGCGCGCTGGTCCAGACGCTCCGTCCGCAGGCGCTCGAGCAGCGTCTGCTGGCCGGACTCGAAGGCAGCCCGTGCCTCGGCGAGGGTCAGGACCTGGCCCCGTTCCGCCACCACTCTCACCCCCGGCAGGGCCTTGGCCACCTCCTCGCGGAGGGTCTCGAGGACCAGTCCCTGGGACGTGCGACACGCCAGCGCGCGCACCTGGCTGATCCGTCCCGCCAGGCCCAGTCGTTCCTGGGCGTCGCGCAGGTCCAGCCAGACGCTGATGTCATCGTGGGTGCCGCTCTCCGGCCGGCAGGCCCGGACCGCGAACGTTGTCCCGAGGAAAGAGACACGCTCTCCGGGTTGCAGGTTCAGACCGCGGTGGAGCTCATAGCCCAGGTCGAGGCTGCCCCTGGGCACGGCGACCACCTCCGGCGGGGGGCCTTCGTCCGGGGCCGGGCCCTGCGGGGGACCCCAGGCCTGCACCAGGACCGTCCGGCCGCGCTCTTCCCACACCACCTTGCGCTGCAGCACGGGCACAAAGTGCGCCGCGCTCACCAGGCCGGCCTCGGCGAGGCGCCGGGCGTTGTCCTCGGGCATGGTCGCGGCCGCAAAGCCTGCGCTGTAGAAGTCGCCCAGAGGCTGGTCTGCCGGGAGGAACCCCAGGCTGAAGCCCAGGTGGCGCATGGCCTGCCGCAGGTCGTCGTCGTAGCGCCGCAGGCCAGCCTGCATGGCCTCGGTCTGCCGCGCAAGGATGGCGTCGGTCTCGAGGTCGTGGGCCCGCAGTGCTGCCAGGGTCCCGGTCAGAGCGCCCACACTGGCGCCTACGGCCAGCAACCCCAGGCCCAGGCCAAGCCAGCGTACCCGGCACTCCCGCAGTGCCAGGCGGATGAGAGTTGGTGCCCCGTCGTGCCTCACACCACCGTTAGCCCTTGACCACGAGCAGCCCCACCACCCCGGCTACGATCAGCCCGGCGCCGACGCCACGCAGGACCCGGACACGCTCCCTGAGCCAGAGCGCGCCGACGAGGGTGCTGATCACGATGCCGATGTTGCGGGCGGCGGCCACCAGCGTCACGTTGCCCCAGCGCAGGGCGATCATGATCAGCATGTAGGAGGCCACGGACATGACCCCCACTGCGATGACGCCACCGCGGTTGCCGTGCCACTCGTGCCAGAGGCGTCGGCGGCGCGGCATCGCGACCAGCACCCAGGCCGTCAACACCGTCAGCAGCATGACGTGCATCAGGAAGTAGTATTCCACTACGGAGGGCCTTGGCTCCAAGGTCATGGCCCGGCGGTCCACCAGGTGGTATCCCGCGATCAGGACGCCTGTCACCAGCGCCAGCCCGACCCCGCGGCGAGTCCTGTCACGGTCGCCACCGCGGGTCATGGCCGAGGCGGCCACGGCGGCGACGCCGGCCACGATGGCGCCCACGCCGGCCAGGTGGCCTGGCGTCAGCGTATCGCCCAGAAGCACGATCCCGGGAACCAGGCCCGCCAGCGGCGCGATGCCGCGGCTGAGAGGATAGGCCACGGACAGGTCCGTGTGCTCGTAGGCCGTGAACAGGGCGAGGATGTAGCCAGCCTCCACCAGCCCCGAGAGTGCCGCCAGTCCCACCAGCCGCGCGTCCAGCGGCCCGGGAGCCACCAGGCGCGCGCCCACGAACACCGGCGCCAAGGTCAGCGTCCCCGCTACGGTGGTGAGCCAGGCGAAGGACACCTTGTCTTCGCAGCGCTTGACCAGGGTATTCCACAGCACGTGCAGGGAGGCACTGGCGACCACCATCGCGAACACGGCCAGGCTCAACGCTCGAGTCTCCGTCTTCAGGCCCTTGCCGCGCCCCCCTGCGACCGTGCGTGGGGTGCTGACTGCCGCGAGCCTCTGACCGCCGAACATACCCCGGGTGAGGGCGCGTGCAATGCGGCAGGGCTGGTCCGGGGAACCGTCGGTAGGCTCTGGCTGTAGGGCCGGAACCCGTTCGGCCCCGGGGTCTCAACCGGAGTTGGGACCTACAGGTGCTGCCACCGTTCCACCGCTCCGCAGGTCGTGGTCCCGGGGGCCCGGCCATGCGGCCTCGGAGCCTGCTGGTGACCCCCGGCGGCCGTGCTATGTTACCGTTTTCCCGGGCGGGTTCGCGGGCCAGGGGGCCCCGGCCTTCCCCAATCCAGGCCCGAGGACGGTGCATGAGCAAGCCCATGGAAAACGATACGCTGGTCAAACTGGTCGCCCTGTGCAAGCGGCGCGGTTTCATCTTCCAGAGCTCGGAAATATACGGCGGCATCAACGGCTTCTGGGACTACGGCCCCCATGGGGTCGCCATGCGCCGGGCCGTGGAGCAGGCCTGGTGGCGCTACATGGTCGAACAGCGGGACCATGTCGAGGGCCTCGACTCAACCATCATCTGCCACCCCCGCGTCTGGAAGGCCTCCGGGCACCTGGACAAGTTCTCCGACCTGATGGTTGACTGCCTGGAGTGCAAGAAGCGCTTCCGCGAAGACCAGCTCGAGACCCCCGGCGTCTGCCCGGCCTGCGGCGGCAAGAAGCTCACCGAGCCGCGCGAGTTCAACCTGATGATGAAGACCTACGTGGGCCCGGTCTTCGATGACGAGCACGTGGCCTGGCTGCGGGCCGAAACCTGCCAGCCCATCTTCGTCGACTTTGACCAGGTCCGCGTCGCCGCGCGCCAGAAGCTGCCCTTTGGCATCGCCCAGATCGGCAAGGCCTTCCGCAACGAGATCAACCCGCGCTTCTTCACCTTCCGCTCGCGCGAGTTCGTGCAGATGGAGATGGAGTTCTTCTGCCGGGATGAAGAGTCCCTGACCTGGTACGAGTACTGGAAGAGCGAGCGCTGGGCCTTCTACACCCAGGTCCTGCGCATCCCCGAGGCGCGCCTCAAGATCCACCATCACGAGAAGCTGGCACACTATGCCAAGGCGGCCCTCGACATCGAGTTCGAGTTCCCCTTCGGCTGGGGCGAGATCGAGGGCGTGCACCACCGTGGCACCTGGGACATGAGCCGCCACTCGGAATTCTGCGGCCAAGAGCAGAAGTACTTCGACCAAGAGCGCAACGAGCACTACTACCCGACCGTGGTGGAGACCTCCTGCGGCCTGGACCGTATCTGCCTGGCCCTCCTCTGCAACGCCTACGACGAGGATACGGCCCCTACCAAGAAGGAAGGCATGGACGAGGACGTGCGCGTGCTCCTGCACCTGCCGGCCCTGGTGGCGCCCGTCCAGGTGGCTGTCCTGCCGCTCTCCAGGAAGCTCGAGGAGAAGGCCGAGCCGCTCTACCGCGACCTCAAGAAGGCCTTCCGCGCCGAGTACGACGTCACCGGCAACATCGGCAAGCGCTACCGCCGTCAGGACGAGATCGGGACCCCGTTCTGCGTGACCGTCGACTTCGACACGCTCAACGACCAGGCCGTGACCGTGCGGGACCGGGACGCCATGACCCAGGACCGGGTGGCGTTGACCGCGCTCAAGGGCTTCCTGGCCGAGCGCATTGGCGGCTGAAGGACCGGCCCGCCTGGGCCGGAAAGGACGATCGCCATGAGAAGGCCTCGCGCCCTGTTGATGGCCGGGCTGGTGGCTGTACTCGCCGCCAACCTGGTCATCGGCTTCCGCGTCTACTCCGCCGAGGCCGAGAAGGCCGGCGAGAATGAGGCCTTCGAGAAGGTCAGCGTCCTGATGCAGGTGCTGTACCTGATCCGCAAGGACTACGTCAACGCGGACAAGGTCAGCTACCATGATCTGGTCTACAACGCCCTCCACGGCATGGTCCGCAGCCTGGACCCCTTCAGCGACTTCATGCCGCCGGCTGAGTATGGCTCGATGATGGAGACGACCGAGGGCGAATTCGGCGGCCTGGGCATCATCGTCAGCATGAAGGACGAGGTCCTGACCATCGTCTCCCCCATCGATGATACGCCGGGCAGCCGGGCGGGTCTGCAGGCCGGGGACCAGATCGTCAAGATCGAGGGCGAGCCGACGCTTGGCCTGAAGCTCAACGAGGCCCTCGGCAAGCTGCGGGGCGACGCTGGGACCAAGGTCAACCTGACCATCCGCCGCCCGGCCACCGGCGAGACGCGCGAGGTCGCCGTCGAACGGGCCAAGATCCCCCTTTACACGGTCAAGGACGCCCGCGTCCTGCCTGGCACCCGCGTCGGCTACGTGCGCATCACCCAGTTCAGCGACCCCACCGCCGAGGAACTGCGCAAGGCGATGGAGACGCTCGACGCGGAGGGCATCGACTCCGTGGTGGTCGACCTGCGCAACAACCCCGGAGGCCTCCTTCCCAGTGCCGTGGAGGTCTGCAGCTACTTCCTTGACCCCGACACGCTGATTGTGTCCACGGAAGGCCGGCAGCCCTCCCAGAAGCATGAGTTCCGTACCCAGAAACGCGGCTACCGGTTCCCCCGCAAGCCCGTTGCCCTGCTGATCAACGGAGGCAGTGCCAGCGCCGCGGAGATCATGGCCGGATGCCTGAAGGACTGGGGCCGGGCCGTGCTGGTTGGCGAGAAGAGCTTCGGCAAAGGCTCTGTCCAGAACGTCATCCCGCTGCCCGACGGCAGCGCCCTGCGTCTCACGACCGCCATGTACTACACACCCAGCCGGCGAGTCATCCACGAACACGGCATCGAACCCGACGTGGAGGAGAGGCTCAGCCGGCCAGAGTACGCTGCCGTGTTCGAGGGCACCACGCCCCCGGGCACCAGCCCCGCGGACCGTCAGCTCCAACGGGCCGTCGAGGTGCTGCGCAGCTACGACGTCTACCTGAAGGGCGCCCAGGGCAAGTTCCGGAAACTGCGCGACGACGCCGGCCCGGCCGGGACCGCCGCGACCCCCGCCGAGCCAGCCAGGGAGACGCCCGTCGGAGAGACGCCGGCCAAGGAAACGCCCGCCAAGGAGGAGACGCCATGATCCGCACGGTGGTCGTCGGCGCGGCCGGACGCATGGGCCGCACGCTGGTGACGCTGATCCGGGCCGACCGGGAACTGGCCCTCGCGGGAGCCATCGAGTTCCCGGGCTGTCCGCTGCTGGGCCAGGACGCCGGCACGGTCGCCGGCACCGGCGCGGCCGGCGTCTGCATCGGCTCCCGGATCGAGGAGGTCCTGGCGGGGTGTGGTGCGGTCATCGACTTCTCCACTCCCGAGAGTGCCCTCGCCAGCGCCCCCAAGGTGGTGGCTGCCGGCGCCGTGCTGGTGATCGGGGCCACGCCGCTCTCCGAGGCCCACAAGGCTAAGCTCAGGGCCCTTGCCGGCCGCGGCGGCCGCATCCTCGCCACGCCCAACATGAGCGTCGGCGTGAACCTGCTCTTTGCGCTCTGCGCCAAGGTCGCCCCGATCCTCGGCGAGGACTACGATATCGAGGTCGTTGAGATGCACCACAACCGCAAGAAGGACGCCCCCTCCGGCACCGCCAACCGGCTCGTGGAGGTGCTGGCGCAGGCCATGGGACGGGACCTCGAGCGCGACGTGGTCCATGGCCGTTCCGGCCTGCCTGGCGCGCGTCCGCGGCGCGAGATCGGCGTGCATGCCTTGCGGGGCGGCGATGTGGTCGGTGACCACACGGTGGTCTTTGCCGCCGATGGGGAGCGCGTGGAGCTGACCCACAAGGCCTCCAGCCGCGAGACCTTCGCCAAAGGCGCCCTCCGGGCCGTGAAGTTCCTCGCCGCTGCCCAGCCCGGGCTCTACGATATGCAGGACGTCCTCGGACTGCGTTGAGGAGAGCCAGCGTGGCCGGACCTGAGCCCGCCATCGCCTGCCGGCCCATGACCGGGGCCGACCTGGAGGCCTGCATGGCCCTCAAGGCGCTGGCCGGTTGGAACCAACGGCGGGAAGACTGGGAGCTGTTCCTGCGTTTCCATCCCGGGGGCTGTTTCGTCGCTTGCGAGGGGGACCGCCTGGTCGGCACGGCCACCTGCATCGACTACGACGGCCGCTTCTCCTGGATCGGCATGGTCCTGGTGCACCCTGACCGGCGGCGTCGCGGCATCGGGTCCCTGCTCATGCAGGCGGTCCTGGCGGCGCTCTCGCGCTGCGAGACGGTCAAGCTGGATGCTACCCCTGCCGGCCGCGAGGTCTACCTCAGGCTCGGGTTCTCGGACGAGTACGAACTGGGCCGGCTGATCGCCGCGCGCGCAGACTGGGTCCCCGCCAGCCCGGCGGACGGGGATCTCGCGCCGGCTCGGGCCGAGGACCTGGCCGAGTTGACCGCCCTCGATACCCCCGTCTTCGGCGCCGAGCGCAGCCGGGTCCTGCGCGCCTGGTACGAGCGGTCCCCGGGCTCCGCCTTCGTCCTGCGCCGGGCTGGCCGCCTTGCCGGCTACGCCATGGGCCGCCCCGGCGCCAACTTCGCCGCCATCGGCCCCGTCGTCGCCGCCAGCGAGGAAGACGCCCGCCGTCTGGCGCGGGCCGTAGGCTGCAGCTTTGGCCCGGGCCCCATCGGCATCGACTCGCCGGCGCCGCACCGCGCCTTCCGCGGCTGGCTGGAGGGCTGCGGCTTCGCCTTCCAGCGGCCGCTGGTGCGCATGTTCCGCGGCCCCAACCGGTACCCCGGCCGGCCCGGAAGCCAGTGGGCCATCCTGGGACCGGAGGTGGGGTAGCGAAGCTCCGCCTCGCGCCGGCAGCGCAGGGCTGTGCCAAGATCGCGCCGTCCATCCGCTGCCCTTGGACCGCCCGCGGTCCCGCGGCCGCGCATGCGCGTCAAGCTAAGCGTCTTTGGGCATGGCGGGCCCAGCCCAGAGCGGTGACGTGTCACCGGCAGTCCAAAGAGTCCCGCCCGACGCGGGACTCGGTAAGCACGTACTGCGCAGGCTGCAGGCCGAGCTTTGGACTGCGGCGGCATGACGCCGCTTTGTCTTAGGTTGACGCCAATGCGCGGCCGCGAGAGCAGCGGCCCCGCGCCTGCGGGGCCGCTCCACTCTCCGTCAACGGCCGAAGCCAAGGCGGGAACAGTGACAATGAAACAGCTCTGCCGGCAGCGCACGGCGGTTTGACATCCTGGCATGAGAGTCGAAACTGCTGGGGTCGCGGTCCTCGTGAGACCGGTCCAGCCAAGGAGTCCGAAGCAGCCATGAAACCGCTTTCCCGACGTGAGTTCCTGCGCACCGGCACCGCCGCTGCCGGCGCGGTCTCGTTGACGGGGTGCGCCGCCCTCTCGCCGGCTCGGCGGGTCCGGTCGTCCAAGGCGGCTGGCGAACTGAACCTGGCCTTCGTGGGCTCTGGCGGGCGCGGTGGCGCGAACCTCAAGGAGTTCTACGACCTCGGCGAGCGGATCGTGGCCCTGTGCGACGTCGACCGCGGGGCCCTGGACGGGGCCGCCACCAGCATCAAGGAGCGCTGCCCGGACGTCCGCAAGTACCAGGACTACCGCGAGATGCTCGTCGCGGAGAAGGACCTCGATGCAGTCGTCGTCTCGACCCCGGACCACATGCATGCGGCGGCGGCCATCGCGGCCATGAAGCGGGGTTGCCATGTTTATGTCGAGAAGCCCCTGGTGCGGACGGTCTGGGAGGTGCGTCGTTTTGCCGAGGTGGCCAAGGGTGCCGGCGTGATGACCCAGATGGGCAACAACGGCAATGGCACCGACGCCCAGCGTCGCAAGATCGAGATCCTCCAGGCGGGGGTGCTGGGAGACATCTCGGAGGTCCATGTCTCCACGGACCGGCCCATCTGGCCCCAGGGGATCAACCGTCCCGAGGGCAGCGACCCGGTGCCGGACAGCCTCCACTGGGACTGCTGGCTCGGGGTAGCGCCGGAGCGCCCCTACAAGAAGGACGTCTATCACAGCTTCAAGTGGCGCGGCTGGTTTGACTTCGGTACCGGCGCCATGGGCGACATCGCCTGCCACAGCATGAGCTTCTTCTTCCGCGGGCTGGACCTCGGCGAGGTGCTCACGGCCGAGACCGTGAAGACCACGCCGAAGTTCCCGGAGACCTATCCCAGCGCTACCACCGTCAAGCTCGTGGTGCGCTCCGGCAGGCAACGCCAGCCGGTCACGGTCTACTGGTACGACGGCAGCACCAAGCCGGCCGACGAGGTCTGTCCCGAAGCGGTCGCCACCTGGCGCAGCATCCCCCTCGGCGGCGTCCTCATCATGGGCAGCAAGGGTAAGCTGATGAATGAGGCCGTCTGCATGAACGGCGAACCCAAGTTCCGCGGCTATGCCCAGCATGACGCGACCAAGGACATCCCCGTGACCTTGCCCCGCGTCAAGGGCCACCACTGGGAGTTCCTCGAGGCGATCCGCGGCGGCGCTACGCCGTTCTCGCACGTCGACCACGCGGTCCCGCTGACGGAGATGGTGCTGCTGGGCTGCGTCTCCCAGCAGATCGAGGGGGAGCTGAAGTGGGACGCGCGGGCGGGCCGCTTCCACAACAGCGATGCGGCGAACACGCTGCTGACGCCCTCGGTGCGGACGGGCTGGGATATCGGCTGATAGCACAGGAGACAAGGCATGGACACACGGCGGCAGTTCCTCGTCAAGGCGAGCCTGGCCTGCGCCGGCCTGGCGGCGGCACGGACCCAGGCCGGAGCAGTGGCTGGGACCAGGAAGATCCCCGTCGGCCTCCAGCTCTACTCGTTCCGCAAGCAGGGCGAGAAGGACTTCGCGGGGATCATCACCAAGGCCGCGGAGCTCGGCTTCTCCGGCGTGGAGTTCGCCGGCTACGGTCCCTACGGCGACAAGCCGGCCGAGCTGCGCGCGCTGCTCGACGGCGCCGGGCTCAAGGCCTTTGGCACCCACACGGGCTACAACGCGGTCCTGCCCGACCAGATCCAGAAGACCATCGACTTCCACCAGGCCATCGGCTGCCCCTACATCATCGTGCCCTGGATCGACCCCAAGCAGATGGAGAAGCGGTACCCCTGTCTGAAGGTGGCGGAGGCCCTGACGCGGGCCAGCGAGACGGCCCAGGCAGCCGGGCTGCACGTGGGCTACCATGCGCACGGTGGCGACTTCAACAAGATCGACGGCGACTTCACCGCCTGGGAAGTCCTGTTTGACAACACCCCCCAGGCCTTCGTTCACCAGATGGACCTCGGCAACTGCCTGGGCGGCGGCGGTAACCCCTACCTGCTCATCGAGCGCTATCCCGGCCGCTCGCTGACGGTGCACCTCAAGGAGCACGGCGGCCCCCAGGGCGCCGTGTTCGGTCAGGGCAGCGTGGACTTCAAGCGGGCCATCAGCCTCTGTGAGACGGTGGGCGGCACCACCTGCTACATCATCGAGCACGAGACCGACCCGGACCACGCCTTCGAGTCGGCCAAGCGCTGCCTGGACTACATCCAGGGGCTGTAGCCCGACCCGCCTCCGCCCTCCGGGCCCGCGGCGGTCAGGTCTGGTGGAGATGCGGCGGGCCTCCGCCGCGGGCGCTGGGGTCCGAGCGCATCTCCAGGGCGGGGCGAGGCGCCGCCGGGTGACCGGATGGCGCTGCGGCGGGGCTCCGCCGCGGCCGCTACGGCACGTCGTAGATCAGCAGCTCGCAGGGCAGGTCGCCATTGCGCAGGGCGTGCCGTCGGGTCGGCTTCAGGGCCATGGCGCCGGCGATGAGGGGGCTTCCGGCGAGGATGGCCAGACGCCACCCGCTCAGGCGCCGGAAGGCGGTGCCCATCTCCTGGTAGAGGCGGTTGCCGGCCTCGAGGCGTTCCCCATACGGCGGGTTGACCACCAGGAGCCGTGGCGGGCCGCCATCCGGCCGCAGGTCGCGGACCTCCGCCTGCCGGAAGCGGATGCGGACCCCGGCCTGACGGGCGTTGGCCTTGGCCTGTTCGAGCACGGCCCCGTCGGCGTCCATGGCGGTGATGCCGGCGTGCTGGCCGTGGGCGCGTTGGCGGAGCGTTCCCCGGACCTCGGCCAGCGTCTCGGCGGCCATCGTGTCGAAGTTCGCCCAGCGCTCGAAGCCGAAACGCTCGCGGAAGAGCCCCGGGGGGATGTTGCCGGACCACATCGCCGCCTCGATGGCCAGGGTGCCGGAGCCGCACATCGGGTCCACCAGGGCCACCTCGCGGTCCCAGCCCGCCAGTCGCAGCATCACGGCCGCCAGGGTCTCCTTCAGCGGCGCCTCGCCGGTCCCGGTCCGGTAGCCGCGGCGAAAGAGCGCTTCCCCGGAGAGGTCGGCGTAGACCGTGGCGCGGTCGCGGGCCAGGTACAGGAACACGCGTAGGTCCGGGTCTTCCCGCGCCACATCGGGCCGCCGGCCTACCCGGTCCCGCACCTGGTCCACGATGGCGTCCTTGACCCGCAGGGCCGCGAAGCCCGAGTGCGTGACGGCGCTGGACTGGACGAAGGCCGACACCGCCAGGGTCTGTTCCGGGCCCAGGAAGGGCGACCAGTCCACCCGCCGCACGCCACCGTAGAGCGCCTGGGCGTCCGGTGCCGGGAAGCGCCCCAGCACGGCCATGATCCGCTGGGCCGTGCGGCTCTCCAGGCAGGCCCTCCAGCCCTCGGCCCAGTCCCCGTAGAACGGGATCCCGCCCTGGTTGAGGCGAACGCGGCGGAAGCCCAGGTCGCTGAGCTCATCCCGGACGGCTTCCTCGGTGCCAGGGGCTGCGGAGGCGAAGAATTCGATGCTGTCGGTCGGTGGTGCCATGGCTTTACAGTGGTACCGGTCAGGCAAATGGCGAGCGGGCCGAGGCACCGTGCCGGCACCGTGCGCCGGGCTTGCCCGCCAGCCGTCGGCGGCCCAGGTCAGGCCCGCGGCGGCTGACCGGACCGGGCCGAGCGTCAGCCCGCGGCACTCTATGGCCTCACGGCCCCCACCACCCGTTGTACGGCGGCTGCCACCCGGTCCTCGACGTCGCCCGCCCAGCGCAGTGCCGGGCGGCCATACTCGTCCAGGTGGGGGCCGCCCTCGTAACCGCCCTCCTCCCAGACCCGACGCGAGGGGATGTAGGCGACGAGGTCATTGGCGTAGCCGCACACCCAGGTACCCGGACCGAACTCGCGCCGGAAGCGCAGGGCGTAGTCCACCACCGCCTCGCCGCCGATGCCGATGAGGAGCATCTCCGAGCCCAGGTGCCAGGCCTGGACCGGGTATGGGTAGCTGGTCTCGAAGACCGCCCCACCGTCCAGCTCGCGAAGCAGGCGACCGGCCCAGCGCGCGTGGATGGCGTTGGTACTGGTCGTACCCGCCTGCAGCTCGTCCCGTGTCACCACCTTCTCGTAGGCCAGGTCAGCGAACTGGAAGGCCGCTCTCAGCCCCGCCGATACCGGCCGCAGAGGCTGCCGGAGGCCTGCCTCGACACCGCCGGCGAGCTGGGCCCCGTAGTCCTCGCACAACGCCACCGCCCGGCGCGGGATCGGATTCTGGTCGCCGCCGCAGGTGTTGACGAACATGGCCGTGGCTCCCGGGTGACGCGCCTCGATCAGGATCTGCGCGAAACCCGGGTAGTCGCCGCACCAGGACGTGAACGCCAACGTCGTGGGGTGGCAGGCATAGCCGAACAGCACCGCGTCGAGCCGGTCACCGGCGCGGTACACCGCCAGCACCGGCACCGTGTGGTCCGTGATCCCTCTCAGAGGCGTTCCAGCGGCCCGCATCACCGGCACCTCCGCCTCCGTGTTCTCGCGCCGGTTCACGGCGAAGGTGGCCCGGCCCTCGCCCTGCGCCAGGCGGGCTGGCGCCAGGTCCGCCAGGGCGCCGCCCATGGCCTCCAGCAGATGCTGTTCCATCCACTCCGAGTACTCGGAGACCAGCCGACGCTGCTCCTCGTCGGACGGGTAGTAGTCCACCAGGTCGCCCCGAAGGCAGGGACCACAGTGGTTGTGCGAGAAGGTGAACATCACCCGGGAACGTTCGAGGCCGAAGCGTTCCTGGGCCTTGCGGCAGAGGCTTTCGTAGATCCCCTTCGGGATGCCCATGTGGTCGGTCGTCACCAGTACCGCCCGGGTGCCCGCGCCGTCCTCCAGGGCCAGGACCTTCGCCCACAACTCATGCAGCTTCCCGTCCGGGGCCCGCTTGCTGCCGTAGCCCGCCAGCCACACGTCTGTCGTGGGCGTGATGACCGCGCGCGCGATGCCTGCCTTCCACGCATAGGACATGGGTCCCTCCGCTCCGCCTGCCGTCACGGCGATGCCGAAACCGAGACAGAGCCCCAGCACACCTGCCGCTCCCTCACGCACGGGTTACTCCAGGAATGTCGGACGCATCTCCGGTCGCGTCATCTCGTTCAGGAACTCGGGACGCCTTGCCACGGGCATCGTCCGCTGCGGGCCGCCGGACCCCCAGCGCGGTCGCGGCCGATAGCGGCTCGAGGCGCAGCGCTCCCGTCAGAAACGCGGCGTGTAGGCGTGGCAGTAGGGCTGCCGCCCGGTCCGGTTGTAGTAGTTCTGGTGGTAGTCCTCGGCCGGCCAGAAGGTCCCCGCCGGCTCCACCGACGTCGCCACCTCCAGCCCCTTGGCGCGCAGCAACCCGATGAGCTTCTCGGCCACCGCCCTCTGCTCCTCGTCGGCGGCAAAGACCACCGAACGGTACTGCGAACCCACATCCGGGCCCTGCCGGTTCACCTGCGTCGGGTCGTGCGTCTCGAAGAACAGGCGGCAGAGCGCCTCGTAGGTCGTCTTCGCCGGGTCATAGACCACCTCGATCGCCTCGGCATGGCCGGTCCGGTCCGCGCAGACCTCTTTGTAGGTCGGGTTCTCCGAGTGGCCCCCGGTGTAGCCCACGGTGGTCGACACCACCCCCGGCGCCCGCTGGAACACGTACTCGGTACCCCAGAAGCACCCTGAGGCAAACACCGCCCGCTTCAGCCGGTCAGCCCCTGCCGGCACGAAGTCCAGCGACAGGCTGTTGACGCAGTGCCGGGTGTCCTTCGGTGTCAAACCCTCGCCCGTGAACACATGCCCCAGGTGGCCAGCGCAGCGGGCACAGACGATCTCTGTCCGCCGACCGTCTGCGTCCGGCACCCGCTTCACCGCCCCCGGTATCTCGTCGTCAAAGCTCGGCCAGCCACACTCCGACGGGAACTTGCTCGCCGACCGATAGAGCTCGGCCCCGCAGCGCCGGCAGACGTAGGTACCCTCCGCACGGTGCTCCACGAAGCGCCCCGAAAAGGGCCTCTCGGTGCCCTTGCCGACGATGACCCGCTCTTCTTCAGGTGTGAGGGCATTCCATGCCATGGCCACGGCTCCCGTCAGGCAGGCCACCAGCCACAGAACGGGCCGGTAATGATCGGCATCTCTTGAAGAGAAGTGTCTCATGGCTGAACCTGGTGCAGCGCCAAGGCTCAGACGCGGCCGCACGCGGCGGGTTCCACGGGCTCGAAACCCCATCGTGGCCGGCACAGCAGAAGGTGCCACAGCCAGAGCCGGGCCTGCACCGCCAAACGGTCACGCCGGCGGCCCCGGCCCAGGCTCAGTACCGTCAGCACACTCGAGAAGACCACGCTGAACGTCAGCTTCAGCCACAGCCCCGCAAACAGCGCGGCGACCACCGCCGGACCGCCGTGTTTGCGGAAGTAGCGGTAGCGTGAGCTGTAGAACTGCACCCGGGCCCGCGTCGGCCGGCGGTTGGCGCTCTCGCCCTGCCGGTGCATCACCTCGGCCGCCGGTACGAACAGCACGTGCAGGCCCGCGTCGTTGATGCGCTTGCACCAGTCTGTCTCCTCCATGAAGAAGAAGAAGCGCTCGTCCAGGAAGCCCACGCCGGCCCGGGCCCGCTCGACGTGGACTGCCATGCACGAGCCCACGATCCCGGGGACGGCCTGGGTCTGCCCGGGCGTCAGCCGCATCCAGTGCCGCGGCAGGCTCCGGCTGGTCAGCTCCCAGAACAGCCTCGGCTCCGGCACCGCCGCAGCCTGCAGGGACTCATCCGGCCGCACTAGCGTCGGACAGGCAAGCACCGCCTTCGGGTCCGCCTCGAGGGCCGCTGTGAGCAACCCCACCCCATCGTTACGGAACTCGATGTCGGTGTTGAGGATGAAGGCGAAACGCTCGTGCTGGACCCGGGCCAGGCCGGCGTTGGCCGCCTTGGCAAAGCCGAGGTTGGCGGGCAGCGCCACGATCTCGGCCTCGGGCAGGTCCCGGGCCAGGACCGCCAGCGAATCGTCGCCGGAGCCGTTGTCGACCACGATCCAGCGCAGGCGCTCGGGCTGGGGCGTACTGGCGCGGAGGGTCCGGGCCGCGGTCACCGTCATGGGCCCGGTGCGCCAGTTGATGAAGATCAGGGCTATACGCTCGCTATCCTGCATCCACCTACCGTCCTGCCTTCGCGCCGGCCTGCGTCACCGCGTTCGCCACGACCTCCAGGCCGCACCGCCGGGCGATCTCCGCGCCCTCGGTCAGACCTGCAGCCACGTTCTCAGGCTCGTGCGCATCCGAACACAGCACCGCCTGCACGCCACACTCACCCGCCAGTTCCCAGAACGGCAACCACGGGTACATGAGGCGTGTCCCGGAAGGCGTCTCGAGGGTCGGTTTGCGCATGCCGTACCCATTGATCTCCAAAGGGATATGGAGACCCCTGGCAGCCTCCAGAAGAGCCCTCGAACAGGCGGCAGCCTCCGCGTCCCACTCCTTGTACGCCACCCCGAACAGGTCCGGGTGCGCGATGAAGGCGAACAGGCCGCTCTGCAACGAGGCGATCAGGTAATCCACGTAGGCGCGCAGCTTGGCGGCATCCATGGCGGTGCCGTAGATGGGCGTCCACGAGCCCTCGTAGGGATACCAGTGCGCGCCGCCCACCAGGTACTCCATGCTCCAGGTACCCAGGAACTCATCCCGGTAGAGCCCCTCCAGCTCGGGCAGGTACTCGCACTCCAGCCCCTTGAGGATCTCCAGCCTGGGGAAAAGCAGGCGCGCCTCTTCGATGGCCTGGCAGTACCCCGCCAGCTCGTCCATGCCCATGCGCACGGACTTCCAGCGCCCGTCCGGCAACGGCGTGTGGTCCGAGAAACCCAGCGTCGTCAGGCCTCGAGCCACGGCCTCCCGGCAGTAGTCCTCGACGTCGCCCCGGGCATGCTTGCAGCGGCACGTGTGCGTATGGCAATTGGTGTCGATCATAGGTCCCACATCGTCAGCTTCCGCGCCGCGGTCACCGCGGTGGCGGAGCCGCAGGCAGAGGCCCATAATGTAGCCCCCGCACGGGGCGGCGGCCGCCCCGGCTGTCGCCGAAGCTACGGGGGCCTGTCTGACCGCAGCCTGCGGACCTCCTTCTCGAGGTCAAGCTCCCGCAGCGTCGCGAGGACACACCGCTGGCCCAGTTCGCCGATGCGCTGTTCCAGGTCCGCCAGGCGGGCGATGAGCTGGCCGGCGTCACGAAGCGCGCAGGTCGCTGCCTCCAGGCGGGCCGCCAACGCGTCGCGTTCCTCGCGCAGCCGAGCGACGTCCGCCTGCAGTGCGGAGACCTGTCCGGCCTCTGCTGCAGGCGCCGCCGCAGCGACCTGTGCCGCCGGCGCCGGCGCGCTCTCCAGACACGATACCACCTGCAGGCACTTCGGGCAGCGGAAACGGCCATCCCCGACCGTGCCTGGGATGCTGACCATGGTCCGGCAAACACGGCACTCTACCCGCAGGGGCTGGCTGGCACTAGGCATCCGCAGAGCCCTGCGCCGCCGCGGTCAGGAAACGGACCTCGGCCGCGCTGAGTACGCCGGCGCCCCCGGGCGCCCCCGCCGATCCCGGAGGCGCCGCCGGAGGCCCGGCCGTCGACCCGGCCCGGTCCTCCTCTGCCAGCGGCGGCAGGAGCCCCGCCAACACGGGGACGCGGACCTGCTTGCCGCACTGCGGGCAGTCTGCCCTGGCCCCGCCGGCCCGAGCGTCGGCCGCCAGCTTCGAGTCGCACCATGGGCAGAGGAACCGCATGGTGAGAGACAGAATCCGCTGCCGTTCGAACAGCGAGGCGGGATAGGGCGACCTGCCCGACGTCAGAGGCTGTCGGGGTACAGGCGTCTCACGCAGGCAGTAAGGACACGTCAGCACCTGCCCGCAGGCCGATGCAGGCGCTCTCAGAGCCGAACCGCAGGCGGAACAGAAGAACGCGACCAGAGACGCCCGGTCCGACGCCGTCTCCTGGCCGGGGGCTTCCGGGGCGCCCGAGGGCGCGGCAGACAAGGCCCGCTCCGAGTCGTGGCCCGGTTCCATGCCCGCCATGCCTGCCTCCACCCAAGGCCTCCTGCCCTGCCGCTCCCGGTAAGGACACAGCACCCCGGGCTGGGAACAGCACCCGCCGGCCGCAGGCCCGGGCCTGCCTGAGACTGGATTCACTAGTAGACCCGGTATATGTTGCTGTCAATGGCCCAAGCGGCGGTTTGGTGCGTTCCCTGCAGCCCACCAGGCCAGGGCGCCGCCACGAAGGATGGTGTGAACCTGCGTCCTCCCACTCTCGACCTGGCCGCCGCGACCGCCTTGACCGGCGTGGAGCCGTCCAAGATCCTCTTCTTCCAGCGCGAGTTCCACTCGTTGTTCCGCCTCGCCGAGGAGGCCGCGGAGGAGTGCCGTTTCGACGTTCGTGAGCTGGAGCTGATCCGCACTCTCGACCGCCTGATCTTCGCCGAGGGCTGTCCCCTGGGCGAGGTCCGACGGCGACTGGCCGGAACGCTCCGAACCGCCCGCGTCATCGCCGTGACCAGTGGCAAGGGCGGGGTGGGCAAGACGACGGTGGCCATCAACCTGGCCGTCGCTCTGGCCGCTGGCGGCAGGCGCACCCTGCTGTTCGACGCCGATATGGGTATGGCCAACGTCCACGTGTTCGCGGGCATCAACCCGAAACGGACCGTCGTGGACCTGCTCCAGGGGCGAGCCACGGTCGGGGAGGTGCTGGTGGACGGACCCGGCGGCGTCCGCGTCCTGCCAGGCGCCTCGGGCCTGACCGAGCTGGCGGACCTTGATCCCGGGGCCATGGCTAGCCTGGTACAGGAGCTGCTCCACCTGGGGGCCGTCTTCGATGCTATCGTGGTGGACACAGGTGCCGGGATCTCCAGCCGCGTGGTGGACTTCCTGCGTGTGGCCGACGAGATCGTGGTGGTGGCCATACCGGACATCGCCTCCATGCTCGATGCCTACGGGGTCGTGAAGGTGGCGCATGAGGCCCGGGTCAAGGGCCAGATCCGACTCCTGATCAACCTGGTCAGCCCCCCGACGGACCCGGATGCGGTCGCGGAACGGATCCGTGGCTGCGCCCGGCGTTTCCTGGGCTGCGAGCCCACACTGCTGGGCTGGCTGGCACAGGATCGCGCTCTCCAGGAAGCCAACCAGAAGCGCCAGCCGCTCCTTCTCTCACAACCCCAGAGCGACAGCGCCCAGCGCCTGCGGCGCATGGCGGCGGCCCTCATGAACGGCCACGCGCCTGCCGCCGCTGCACCGGCCGCGCCGCCGAGCCAACCGGGGCCCGGGCCGCCACCGGCCGCCCCCGTGACGCGCGGGCGCCCAGCCGATGACCCGGTACCTACGGCCCGAAACGCGCACCAGGGAGGAGTTGTCCATGCAGGACCATGACACCGACCAGCACCCCATCGTCGCGGCGCTCACCGGGAGCCCCGCCGGCCGCGAGGCCGACCCGCTGCTCGACCTGGTGGAGTCCGCACCCCGGTACGAGTCCACAGGCCTGGACAGTGGGCCCCAACCGACCACGGGCAGCGACGACTTCCTCGCTTTCTATGGGCTCCAGGAGAACCCGTTTGCGGACGCGGTTCACCCGGGCTATTTCTACCGCACCCAGAGCCATGGCGAGGCCATCGGCCGGATGCTCATGGCCGTCCGCCACCGGGTCTCGCTCGGCATGGTGACGGGGGCCAGCGGCACCGGCAAGACCCTGGTCTCGCAGATCCTCCTGCAGCACCTCGATCCGGCCGTCTGCGAGCCCATTCTGGTGCTGGTCACGCCCGGGCTCAGCCGGACGGGCCTGCTGCGGGAGATCCTGTCCGAACTCAACGTCGCACTGCCCCTAGGCATCAGCCGCACCCAGGACCTGGTCAGGCTTCTCGGCAACCACGTCATCGACCTGCATCGCGAGGGCCGGCGACTGGTGATCCTGATCGATGAGTGCCATTTCCTGACCGCCGACAGCCTCCATATCCTCCGCACGATCAGCAATATCGAGGTCCCCGAGTGCAAGCTGGTCACCTGCCTGCTGTTCGGTGAACCGCGGTTTGCGAAGCGCCTGGACCATCCCTCCTTCGAGTCCATCCGCAACCGCATGTACATGCGCTGTGAGCTGCAGGCGCTGGGCGCCGGGGACTGTGTCCAGTATGTCCAGTTCCGGCTCATGGTGGCCCAACGTCTGGAGCCGCTGTTTGAGCCGGACGCACTCGTGGCGCTGCACGAGTTGTCGGGGGGCGTATGCCGCAGCCTCAGCAAGCTCTGCATGCTCTCCCTGATAGTGGGCGCCCACCAGGGCCGGCGGCGCGTCGATGCGGGGCTCGTTGCCGCCGCCGCGCAGATGGCCGGCCTGGCGCCGCCTGACCGAGCCGGAGAGGGGCTGTGAACGACCGCTACAGCCGCACCCGCCTCAGGGCCGGGACCCGGGCCCCCCCGCGTTTCGGGCACGTCACCGGTGCCGGCCTGGTGCACCCACCCACCAGCTTGCCCGAACAACGCTTCCTGCTCGACGGACTCGCGGACGCCGAGCGCTCCCCCCAGCACCCTTGCCCGACCCACCCGCCGGGTCCCCGGTCGGAGCAGCCTGAGCGCCGCGGCGGATGACTCCAAAGCCGCCCCTCACATCAGCGCGGGAAATGCCGCGATAACAGACCGGGAGGGAATCGGCTATGGTCCGACTCACTGGCCTCATCCCAGTGGCTGCTGTCAGCCTGGCGGTAGCTGCTTTGCGGGCCTCGGCAGGGCCCACCCTGCACACCCTTGGCGGGCATGCAGCAGGCGTCGTGAGCGTCGCCGGCGCCGCCCTCACGGAACCGGCGTCCCGGGTTACCCAGGCAGCGGCCACACCCGACCGTCCCGCCGCCGCCGCCGACCGCGACGAGGCCACGCAGGCCCCCGTGGGGCGCTTCCTCGGGGCGGTGAAGGCGGCCATCCCCTGGGTCGTGGGGCTCTTCCTGGTCGGGGCCCTGGCCGTGGTGGTGGCCACCTGCTGGCTGCGCAAAGGCGTGCTCACCCAGCACCTCGCCAGCGGCGGCGGTTCCACCGGCGCCGGCAAGCCCGCGGTGAACCCCAAGGGCGCCGCCGAGTACCTGGCCCGCCTGAAACAACGCCAGGCCGCCCGCCGCACGGCCGAGGCTACGCCCGAAGCCGCTGCCAAAGACCCGCCGCCGCGACCGCCGGCCCGCCGGCCAGAGGCCCCTCCCGGCCGGTGACCGTGTACAGTAGGGTCACGACAGGACGCGTGTCGTTCAGCACAGGAGCACAGGGCATGGCGACGAGAGCATGGCAGTGGTGCATGGCGGCAACGGTCGCGATGGTGATTCCCTGGGCGGGCTGCGGCAAACCGGCAGCCCAACCGGCGGCGAAGCCGGTCGGTGAGCCGGCCGCCGCGCCGGCGGGTCAGGCGGCGAAGCCCGCCGCGGCGGGCTCGCCGAGGATCGCCGTCGTGCTGAAGGCCAGCGAGTCGGAGTTCTGGCAGATCGTCAAACACGGGGCCGAGACCGCCGGCAGGGAGCTCGGCGCCACGGTCACCGTCCAGTCGCCGGTCTCGGAGTCGCAGGTCGAGAAGCAGATCTCGGTGGTGGAGAACGCGGTCTCCGCCAAGCCCGACGCCATCGTCCTGGCCCCGACCCAGTCCAGCCCCCTGGTGCCGGCCATCGAGGCGGCCATGGCCCAGGGCCTGCCGGTAGTGACCATCGACAGCAAGGCCGACACCGAGAAGGTGGCCTCCTTCCTGGCCTCCGATAACCGCAGGATCGGGACCATCGCCGCCGACGAGATGGCCAAGGCCCTCACCGCCAAGACCGGCGCCCCCGCCGGCAAGGTCGCGGCCATCACCTTCTTCTCCGGCGCGGCCTCGCTGGAGATGCGCAAGCAGGGCTTCGAGGAACGCCTCAGAGAGAAGTACCCCCAGATCCAGATTGTCGACTTCCGCGATGCCGGCGGCCAGACGGGCAAGTCCATCGCCTTCGTCGAGAACTTCCTCACAGCCTACCCGGACCTCAAGGGCATCTTCGCCAACAACCAGCCCACCGGCGAGGAGACCGTCCGGGCCCTGGATGACGCCAAGCGCAAGAACCTGGCGGTGGTGGTCGTCGACGCCGGCGAGCAGGAGGTCTGGGGCCTGAGGAACGGCTACGTGGACGCGATGATCGTCCAGATGCCCTGGAAGATGGGCTACATGGGGGTCGAGTACGCGATCAAGGCCGCCAAGGGCGAGAAGCTGCCGCCGTTCGTCGACACCGGCATCGCCGCCATCTCTCCGGAGATGATCCGCAGCGGCGCCGCCGAGGAGTACCTCAACCCGGTTGCCTTCCACAGCAAGCCCGCCGCGAAGTGATGCCGGCACGGTGCCGGCGCCGGTGAACGCGCCACGCCGTGTCCGGTCACCGGCGCCGGTACCCCCGCGCCACGGCTGGCCTCTACCCCCCCCATGGATCAGCCTGCCACAGCCTCCGCCTCCGGCCCGGCCGTCGAGATGGTCGGCATCGGCAAGTGCTACCCGGGCGTGGCCGCGCTGGCGGACGTGTCGTTTGCCCTGCGGCGCGGCGAGATCCGGGCCCTGGTGGGGGAAAACGGCGCCGGCAAGTCCACCCTGATGCGGTTGCTGACGGGTGCCGAGGCCCCCAGCGCCGGCGAGATCCGCGTTCACGGCCAGGCGGTGCCGCGCATGACCCCGGCCCTGGCCGAACACCTCGGCATCGCCTGCGTCTACCAGAACCTCGTCCTGGCCGAACACCTGACCGTGGCCGAGAATATCTGGCTCGGACGCCTGCCCGCCTGGCGCGGGACGTTCCTCCGCCGCGCCGAGCTCCAGGCCCGCACCGCGGCGCTGCTGCGTGAGATCGGCTACGACGGCGTCATCGCCCCGGATGACTGCGTCGGCCATCTCTCGGCCTCCCAGCAGGGCATGGTCGCCATCGCTCGAGCCCTGGCCCGCGATGCCGCCATCGTCATCCTCGACGAACCCACGGCCGTGCTCGCCGAGCGTGAGGTCCGCGAACTCTTCCGGGTCATCCGCCTCCTGCGGGAACGGCATCTGGCCGTGGTCTACATCTCGCACCGCATGGAGGAGGTGTTCGATCTCTGCGATACGGTCACCGTGCTCAAGGACGGGCGCAACGCCGGCGAGGCGGCCGTGCGCGAGACGTCGGTGGACCGGCTGATTGCCATGATGGTCGGCCGCGAACTCTCCGCCAGCCACTTTGATCCCCAGCGCCGCCCGGGGGAGCCGCTCCTCTCGGCCGAGCACATCGCCACCCACCGGGTTCACGACGGTTCGCTGCGGCTGTGCGCCGGCGAGATTGTCGGCATCTATGGGCTGGTGGGTGCAGGCCGCACGGAGTTCTCGCGGGCCCTGTTCGGGCGCGACCGCGTCCGCTCCGGGGTCCTGCAGGTGGCTGGGGCGCCCGTCGTCCTGCGGAGCCCCCGCGAAGCCATCGGCCACGGCCTCAGCCTGGTGCCCGAGGACCGGCGGCGCCACGGCCTGGCCCTGCAGCTCTCGGTCGAACACAACCTGAATCTGGCCGTCTACGGTCGCCACTCGCGCTGGGGGTTCGTCCGCCACCAGCGCGAGCGGGAGGTCTGCCGCCAGTATACCGAGGCCCTCCGGATCAAGACCCCCAGCCCGGCGCAGCGGGTGCGTCACCTCAGCGGCGGCAACCAGCAGAAGGTAGTGCTGGGCAAGTGGTTGGCAGCCCAGTCCCGGATCTTCATTATGGACGAACCGACCAACGGCGTCGACGTCGGGGCCAAGGAGGAGATCTACGGCCTCGTCAACCGCATGGCCCGCGACGGCGCGGGCGTCGTCTTCATCTCCTCCTACATGCCGGAACTCATCGATCTCTGCGACCGCATCGTGGTCATGAACGGCGGCCGCACCGTCGCCACCGTCCCCCGCCCGCAGTTCGACGAACGGCGCCTCCTGGCCCTCGCCATCCGCGCTGAGACCGCCACCGAGGACCCCACTGGCACCACCGCCTCCGGAGGACTGGACCATGCCTGAGCCCCGGCGCCTGCCACGCCTCAACACCCAGGCCATCGTCCTGCTCGCCGTGGCGGCGATGTGGCTCGCCCTGGCCCTGTGCACGGACACCTTCTTCACCCTCAGCAACGTCCAGAACCTGATGCGGCAGATGGCCATCCAGGGCGTCATCGGCATCGGGGCCATGCTGGTCATCCTGACCCGGGGCATTGACCTCTCGGTGGGGTCGCTGGTGGCGCTGGTCAACGTGCTGCTGGCGATGCTCGTTACCCACAGCCCCGACCGCGGCCTGCTGGCCAGCCCCATGGCCGTCGCGCCCGCCATCGCCGTCGCCCTCCTGGTGGCGGTCCTCGTCGGCCTGGTCAACGGCGTCATGGTCTTCGACCTGCGCCTGCCACCTTTCATCGCGACGCTGAGCATGATGGGTGCCCTGAGCGGCGGCGCCTTGCTGCTCTCGCGCGGCATGACCATCAGCCGCTTGCCCGATGGCCTCAAGGACTTCTCCAGCGCCACGATCCCGACCGCCGGGGGCATGCCGCGGCTTTTCCTCATCCTGGTGGCCGTCCTGGTCGCCGTCGAGATCCTCCTGCGCCGCACTGTCTTCGGGCGCTACGTGTACGCTCTGGGCAGCAACGAGGAGGCCGCCCGCCTGACCGGGGTGAACACCCGCCTCGTGACCTACGGCGTCTACATGCTCTCGGGCTTGCTGGGTGGCGTGGCGGGCTGCATGCTCACCGCCCGCACCTGGCAGGGCAGCCCCACCGCCGGCGTCAGCTACGAACTGGATGCCATCACCTGCGCCGTCCTCGGCGGCGCCAGCCTGATGGGCGCCGAGGGCAACGCCACAGGCTCGTTCCTGGGCGCCCTGGCCATGGCGACCATCTACAACGGCTGCGGCCTCATCGGCATCGACTCGAACTGGACCAAGCTCATCGTCAGCATCATCTTGGCCCTCACCGTCGCCGCCGACCAGGTCCGCAAACGCCGGGGCGGCGAGTGACGCATCGCCCTACGGAGCCACGGAGGAGACCACGATGATCCGGCCCGCCCTGCGCCGTCTGCTCAGCCTGGGGGTACTGACCGGCCTGGGCCTTGCCCTGACCGCCCAGCAACCCCCCGCCCCCCCGGCCGCCGCCTACACGCCCGCCTGGGACTCGCTCGGGCACCATGAGCCCGCCCCGGAGTGGTTCCGCGATGGCAAGTTCGGCATCTACTTCCACTGGGGCGTCTACTCTGTCGCCGCCTTCGCCAACGAGTGGTACCCCCGCAACCTCTACCAGAAAGGCAGCGCCGAGTACCAGCACCACGTCGCTACCTACGGCGCCCCCGCCACCGTCGGCTATCCCGACCTCGTGCCGCGCTTCACCGCCGACCGCTTCGACGCCGATGCCTGGGCGGCCCTCTTCGCCGCCGCCGGGGCCACCTTCGCCGGGCCCGTGGCCGAACACCACGACGGCTTCGCCATGTGGGCTAGCAAGGTCACCCCCTGGAACGCCAAGGACCGCGGTCCCAAGCGCGACCTGGTGGGCGAGCTCGCTAGTGCCATCCGCAAGCGTAACCTGCGCTTCGTCACCACCTTCCACCACGACTTCAACAACCTCTACGAGATCGCCCCCGGCCGCTGGACCGGCTTCTACGAGTTCGTCAAACGCGACTTCCCGGCGCTGCTGGACGACCCCGAGCGGGCCCTGCTCTATGGGTATCTCCCGCGGGACCAGTTCGTCGAGACTGTCTGGAAGGCCAAGCTCTTCGAGGTCATCGACGCCTACCAGCCGGACATGATCTGGCACGACTCCTGGCTCGATCAGATCCCCGAGAAGGCCCGCCAGGAGTACGTGGCGTACTACTTCAACCGGGCCCGGGAGTGGGGCCGGGAGGTCATGATCACCTGCAAACAGCTCGACCTCCCCCGCGAGGTCGCGGTCGAGGACTTCGAAAAGGGCCGCACCGATACCCTCACGGAGTACACCTGGCTCACCGACGATACCATCAGCCGCGGGAGCTGGTGCTACACCCAGGACCTGGCCATCAAGCCGGCCGCCGAGGTCCTGCACGTCCTCATCGATATCGTCAGCAAGAACGGCCAACTGCTGCTCAACATCTCGCCCAAGGCCGATGGCACGATCCCTGAGGACCAGCAGGAGGTCTTGCAGGCGGTCGGCCGCTGGCTCAGGGTCAATGGCGAGGCCATCTACAACACCCGGCCTTGGCTCATCGAGGGCGAAGGCCCCACTCGCCTCGGCAAAGGCGGCCACTTCGTCAAGGCCCTGAGCTACACCGCCCAGGACATCCGCTACACCCGCAGCAAGGACGGCCGCACGCTCTACGCCACCGTCCTCGGCTGGCCCACCGGCGCCCTCGCCCTGAGCGCCGTCCGCGTGCTCGGTGCGGCGGCCGATGCCCGGGTGGCCCTGCTGGGGCGCGCCGAGCCGGTGCCGCACCGGGTGAACGAGGCCGGCCAGCTTGTGCTCGAGGTGCCGCCGCTACCCCCGGAACAACGCCCCTGCGACCACGCCTTCGCCTTCCGCCTCAGCGGCTTCGACCTCGGCCTCCACCCCGAGGCTCAGCCCGGCGGCGCCACCGAGCTGCTACCCGAGAGGGCTCTCCTGGAGGGTGAGAGGATCCAGGTCGAAACCAAGTACGGCCAGTCGAACATCGGCTTCTGGGATGACCCCGCCGAGCGCGTCCACTGGCTGCTCCGGATCGCCCAGGCCGGCACCTACCGTCTCCGCGGGGACCTCGCGGCCGCCTCCGGCGACACCCGCCTCGCCGTCGAGGTCGCCGGGCAGACCCTCGAGGCGGCCGTGCCGAAAACCGCCGACTGGGGCACCTTCACCACGGTCGACCTCGGGCCGGTGACCTTCGCCCAGCCGGGCGTCTTCCACCTGGTCCTCCGGCCCGTCGACGCCAAGGCCTGGCGCGCCGTCAATGTCCAGCGCCTGCGTGTGGCCCGGACCGGCCCGTGAGCAACCGCCGCGAGGGTAGCGCATGGGCGCATCCCCGCCGCCCCATCCAGTTGACGCCGGCCTCTCGGTTCCCCATATTGGCCAAGGACAGCCCCTTGCAGGCAGGCCCGTGGGCGTGCGTCCGCGGCTGGGCCTGCCAGGTCGAGGATGGCCTCCGCAGCGGGAGAGTCGGCCATGCGAAGCGGTCTCAGGGATGTGGCCAGAGCCTGGGGCCCGCTCCTGCCAGCGGTCCTGGCGGCGGCCGCGACCGCGGCGGCGGAGCCCTTCGCGGTGGCGCTCCGGAATCCGTCCTTCGAGGAAGGGATGGCCGGGCCTGCTCCGACCGGCTGGGCGCAGTACGCCGGGGGCGGGGCGGACCAGCGCCTGACCCTGGTGCGGCCCGCGTTCGGCGATGGCCAGGCCCTCTTCCTCGACAACCGCGATGCGACGCGCGAACTGGGCGTCGAACAGCAGGTCGCCGCCCCCGGCGGCCTCGCCTACCGGGTTCGTGTCGACGTGGCTGCCTTGCCCGAGGCCCCGCCGCCAGTCATCATCTACCTGCAGATGCGGTTCCTGCCCTCCGACACCTTCGTCCAGCGCAGCCTGCACACGCGTGGCACGACCGCCTTCGAAACCCTCGCCCTGGACGGAAACATGCCTGCGGGCGACAACGCCATCCGCCTCTACCTCTACACCCACAAGGGCGCGGCCCAGACCCGCATCCTCATGGACCACGTCCGCCTCATGGGCGGCGTCGAACCCCCGCCCAAGCCGGCTGAACTGCCGCCCATGAAGGCACCCCCTATCGCCCACCTGAAGGACCTGCACCTGGACACGCCCCTGGTCGCTGCCGGCCAGCCGGCCCTGGCCATCGTCTCACCGGCCGGACGCTATGCCGCTGCTGTGGCCCTCCTCCAGGACGCCATCCGCGGGCAGACCGGCTGCGAGGTGCCCGTCATCGCGGACACGGCCCCCGAGGCCGCTCTGCCCCTGCAGGGCCATCGCCTCCTCCTCGGCAACCGCTCCACGAACCGGGCCATCAGCGGCCTCTACGATGCCTGCTACACGCTGCTGGACTTGAAGTACCCCGGGCCGGGAGGGACCGTCGTCCAGTCGCTGCACAACCCCTACGCCAACGGCTACAACGCCCTCCTCGCCGGCAGCAGCGACGACGCCGGCGTCCAGCGTGCCGCGGAGCGCCTGGCCGAACGCCTCCGGGCGCCGCCCAGAGGGCCTGACCTCAGCCTGGGCTGGGTCCTCGATGTCCACCTGCCCGACGGCGTCAGCCCACCCGCCGATGCCCG
>Ga0172371_10002942_pt1 | contig 26700 bp, 14 predicted proteins | sample Lak12m_FD_114543 | JGI IMG/M metagenome (GOLD analysis project Ga0172371, IMG submission 114543) | Freshwater microbial communities from Kabuno Bay, South-Kivu, Congo - kab_022012_12m | ecosystem: Environmental > Aquatic > Freshwater > Lake | place: Democratic Republic of the Congo: South-Kivu... | reverse complement strand
GCCGCCGTGGCAGAACGTGCAGTCGTTCTTCCAACCAGGGTGGCAGGACTCGCACGACTTGTTCGCCGTGCCGCCCAGCAGGTCCGCACCGTGACAACCCGTGCACGCTGCGGGGCCCTTCTGGTTCAGCTCCGCACCGTGCTTGTCCGGGGAAGCGAAGCCGTCTGGATGCGCTTGGCTTACGTCCGGCACGCCGTTTATGTGAGCGCCGCTTCCCGCGACGATTCCGCCCCCCTCAGCGACCGTGTCGGCATGGCAGGTCCAACAGGAAGCAGACTGGGGGTGTGGATCCTCAGGCGGATTGCCGTGGCACGCGCCGCAAGCGGATGCGTCTCCCGAGTCATCCGTCCACTGTGGCTCCGGAATCCCTCCGTCACCAAGTGTTGCCCCATGGCAGTAGACACTGGAGCACGTCTCGCCGTCCCACTGCGGCGTGAGCTGAGCGTTGTGGTCCGCAAAGCTCCCGAAGACGACGTCTACAGAGCCGTTCACGTGACCGGGCGACAGCGCGTCCGCCGGCACCGGGTGGCACTCGGCGCATCCGAACTCCTTGTCCGAAGCATTCGCGGCTGTCTTCTCCAAGTGCTGCGTGTGTGCACCCACCGATTTCTCGGTCACAGCGGAAAGGCCGAAGAGCGAGAACGGCGGCGCACCAGTGTCGTTGTCCTTCCCGCCGTGGCAGAAGGTGCAATTCGTCTTCCAGTACGGATGGCACGTGTTGCATGACTTCACTCCGCTTTCCAGCATTGGACCGTGGCATGCCGTGCATTCGGAGGGGCCCGCGAAGAACGCAGCGCCGTGAGAATCCGGGTTGTCCTTGGTCATCCAGGCCTCCGCACAGTCCTTGTGGCAAGTGAGCTTGGTTTCGCCGTCCTTGCAGTCGCCGTCGCCGCAGCCGGGTACCAGAATCTCCTCCACAACTTCCTCGCCTTTCTCGTCTTCTCCCTTTTCGTCTTCTCCCTTTTCGTCGTCGCCTTTTCCGTCTTCGCCCGTCTCGTCTTCCTTCTCGTCCTCCCCCATTTCGTCTTCCGGTCCGACCTTGTCGCCCTTGACGTCTGCATCGCTTCCTGAAACGTCGGTGCCGCGGCCGTCTTCGCTCTCCGCATCCGGCGTCCGGCAGTTGGCGCCGCAGTCAGGTGCGACAGCGTCGTTCCCTCGGGAATCTGCAACCTCGGAACCAGCATCTTCGCCCGACGGACCGGACGACCCGGAGGAACACCCCGAACCGACAGTCACTGCCAGACACAACAGGATAAGGAACCTTGGGACCGAGCGGCTCATCTGATCTCTCCGTTTTGGCAATCTCTTCTCCGGCACACATGACCTCCGGAGCGGCGATATCCTATATTCCTCGCCCGCCCGCGTCAAACCATCGGCGAAATGATCGACAGTTGGACCCAGGTTGTCTAGGATACGCACCATGAGTGTGTCCGCCACCCGCGCATCGCGCTTCGATTTCGCCCTCTCGACGCACAGCGGTTTCGCTGCCGGCCTCTCTCTCTCCGCCGCGGACATGCTGTTCCTCCGTGAAGCCTTCGCTGACCCGCTGCTGCCGTGGGCCGAAATCGCCGCGCTCTTTGTCGTGGACGCCGCGCTCGTGTGTGCGTGCACGATACCGATCGGAATCGTTCTGGGAGCACTGGCCGGGGCGGTCAGGTCCGGCCCTGCGAAGCCTTGGCGAAGTAAGGTGACGGGGCCGCTGGGCATCTGTACCCTGCTTCTCTTCGCCTGCGCTCTCTGTTACGTGAACGCGACCGCCTACGTCGGCCTGTACCCAATGCCCCACGCTGCGCTGGCCCTGGCAACGGCCGTCAGCCTTATCGCGGCAGCGAAGCTGCTCCTCTCCCGCTTCCGGCAGTCTGGCGAAGGCTGCGGGAGAAGAGCGAGGCTCGCTGTCAACGCAGCAGCGACCGCTCTCTGGCTCTGCGGGCTCGTTCTGCTGCCTTCCGAGATCGGCCAGACTTCGCGAGTGCTGCTCGGCTCGTCGGTACACGCTGCGCACGCACGCAGCCTCGCTTGGGCGGTGACAGACTTCGACCGGGACGGATTCTCGTCAGCCGTGACCGGTGGGGATTGCGATGGGCTCGATCCTGGCGTTTGTCCCGGGGCGGTGGACGTTCCCGACGACGGGATCGACCAGGACTGCCTTGGCGGGGACGCCACCAGTGCGGCGATCGCGGCGCTGCAGGCACCACGCCGTGCCAGCTATGGCTCCCCCTTCCTCCCGGTTCCCACACGAGGGGGGAACCAAGGTACCGGGCGCCCGGTCACCATTCTCTCGGGCGAGCGGCCCGTGATCGTTCTCTCCATCGACGCGCTTCGTGCGGACCGTGCGGACCTGATGTCCTCGTACGTGCGGATGCGGAAGATCGGCGTTACGTTCGAGCGCGCCTATGCGCCATATCCATCCACGATCTTGAGCTTCTACTCGATGATGACCGGCCGGATGCCTTCGGCAGCGGTGACAACCCGGTATGTGAAGTGGGACGTTCCGTCTGAGGATCGATCGCAGACTCTGCCTGAGACGCTCGCTGCGAACGGCTACGAGTCGGCAGGCTTCTTCTTCCACCACGTGTTCGCTCCTGACCTCGGCCTGACCCGAGGGTTCGATGAAGTCTGGACCGACAGCGGAGAAGCTTCAGTGGTGGTCTGGGGCGAGGCGAGCGAGAAGACCGCGGACCTTGCGCTCGCTTGGCTTGCCCGGAACGCCGAAAGCTCCGGCGGACGGCTCCGACCGTTCCTTCTGTGGATCCACTTCTACGACCCGCACGAGCCGTACATCCGGCACCAGGGCTTCGAGGTGCTTGAGGATGCCGGTCTCGAAGATCTCTACGAGGCCGAGATCCGCTATACGGACCGGCACGTCGGCCGTGTCCTGGACTACATCGAGAGCAGTGGGCTCCTCGACCGATGCATCGTCGTCTTCACCGCTGACCACGGCGAAGCGCTTGGCGAGCGGGGCGCTGCTTTTCACGCTTCGTCATTGCACGAGGAGCAGGTCCGCGTGCCGCTGGTGATCTCGGGCCCCGGAGTGGAGCGCTCAGTGGTCCGAGATGCCCCTGTCAGCCTCGCAGGCATCTCCGACACTCTGTGCGATGTGCTGGGCCTACCCGGCCCGCGCGATTCCACGGCTTCCTCTTTCGCCGCGCTCCTCCACGCTTCGCGTGCGGACGGCCGAAGCGCTGCCGACTCGGCCGGATACGTGGCCGCGCCAACCATGTCCGGCGCTCCGCTGCCCGGGTCCGCCGCTGCACCTGCTGTTCCGGTGTTCCTCGAGCTGAAGCTCCGGTCCGGTTGGACGCGGGCCGTTGTCTCCTGGCCATGGAAACTGACGGTCCACCCCGGCAACGCGGCGTTCCAGCTCTTCGACCTGAGCCGGGACCCTTACGAACGCCTGAACGTCTTCGATGTCCTTCCGGACGTGGCTTGGAGCATGGAATCCCTGCTTACCAACATGGCGGCCGCAGTGGACACCGGTCACGACTGAGGCAGCTCAACGGCCAAGCCTCACCCATGGGAAACGGGGAGACGCACGCTCGACCAGCTTGCGATCGTACGTCCACAGATCACACCCCAAGCGACGGGCGACGGCCAGATAGTGCGAGTCGTACGCGGAAGGAAGGCCCAGAACGAGAGCTATGGACACCGCCTCCGAGTGGAGAGAACGATCCTCGACCGGCTCGATGCCAAGACCGAGGGCAACGTCCAAGGCGAACATGATGTCCTCCGTCTTCATCCCGTGACGCAGGTACTTAAACAGAGCGTTGCCAACCTCATAGAACAGCAAGGCAGGAGCCGCGACATGTATTCCCTTCGAGAGGAACCGCTTCCAGGTGACGAGCGGTTCGACCGCCGGGTCCCCTGCCATCACCAGCCGGACCACGAAGCTCGCATCCACCACCACCGATTCAGGGTGCATTGCGTTCCTCCCGAAAGCGCCGGATGACGTCTTCGGGTTTGGGGATCTTCCTGTTTCCAACCGCGGCCTTCATTCGTCGTCCGGCCTCCACGATCCGTTCGACTTTGTTGACGTCCACCTTGGGTCCCGTCAGCCTCCGATGCATGTGCGCGGAGATCAGCACCGCGGCAGGCTTCCCTGCGCGCTCTACTACAACCTCGTCATCGTCCTCAACCACTCCTCGGAGCAACTCCCCCAGGTGTATCCGTGCCTCTGTAGCGCTTACCGTCCTTCTGGCCATGCTTGCCTCCCTCCATCACACATCGATTAATTAATGTAACAGAGTGAAGATGTCAAGTTGACCCGGTCGACTCGCCACATGAAACACGGGGACACGCCAGGGCGGAAGACCGCCCAAGCTTCCTTTCGGTTGAATCTCTTGGGCAAGTATGGTTTGATCCCCTGACGCAAGGTGGTGAGGGGGACATGCTCCGGAACCTGGTCGGTGCTGTCGCAGTTACAGTTGTACTTGGTACCCCGGCGTGCAGCCCGTGGGCGCCGCCCGAGGACGACGTCGGTTCGACGCAGCCGGACAACGACATGGTGGTAACCGAGGTCCCCTACGGCCCGGACGAGGAAGGATTCGATAGCCCGTTCGTGGCGCCGATAGGCGGTTGCCCGGAGATCTACGGCCAGGATCTCCTGCCCACCTTCGAGATCGAGATCGACGACTACGAATGGGATGCGCTTCGGCAGGCATGGGAAGACGGCGTGGCCATGGAAGAAGACAACGACGACCCGAAGCTCTACCACCCGCTGCTCAAGTTCCGGTACGAGGACGAGACGTACTACGACGTGATGATCCGGCTCAAGGGCAGCACGATGCACTGGGAGAAGACGCCCGACAAGATGCAGTTCAACGTCTCTTTCATGGAGATAGACGACAACCAGCGCTTCCATGGCCTGCGCAAGCTCATCCTCGACGCACCCGACTACGACCCGTCGCTGCTGCGCGACCGCCTGGCCCAATCCGTATTCAGGGACATGGGAGTGCCGGCCCCGTGCGTGAACCATGCCAGGCTCGTGGTAAACGGCGACTACTACGGCGTGTTCGCAAACATCGAGCGCGTGGACCAGGAGTTCCTCAAACGCCGCTTCGGCTCGGATTCGAAGGGCAACCTATACAAGTACGGTGACAAGCAGACCAACAAGTCGGACCCCGACTCGTCGGACTTCGAAGAGTGGGCTGACGCGTCCAAGCTCAGCACGCTGGAGAAGGTCCTCGACCTCGACGAGTGCATCCTCGAATGGGCCGGTGAAGGCATGATGCCCTTCGTGGATGGTTTCTGGTCCGGCTCCGACAACTTCATAATGTACAACCACCCGAAGAGAGGGTTCCTGTTCATCCCTTGGGACATCGATGATTCGCTGGAGTCCATGCAATACCACGTGGACCCGTTCGACTACCATATGACGTGGGGCAGCGAAGACAAGCCCCCGCAATGGAAGCTGGTCATGGCGGACGCGGGGTACAAGGCGCATTTCGTAAAGTCCCTCAAGGCCGCACGCAAGGCATACGACCCGGAAGTGCTCCAGGAGCGCATCGACCAATGGTCCGCACAGATCGCGGATGCCATGGCTGAGGACGACAACAAGCCGTTCTCCACGAGCACGCACAAGAAGCAGGTCGCGCTCCTCCGCGAATTCGTTGAGAAGCGCGCGGAATTCGTTGATGGGTGGCTGAACTGCTACGAGGGCACGGGCAAGCTGGAGGTGAAGGAGATACTCGGTCGCAGCTTCGGGTTCTACTTCCCCGTCTGCTCCTGGGAACGAGCGGAACAGCTCTGCGAAGAGCGCGGCGGGACGCTCGCAGTGCCCGGAAACGCCGAAGATCTGAGCGAGCTCATGAAACAGGCCGAGGACTTCATTGACGCGTACTGGTGGATCGGTGCAAACGACATCGAGGATGACGGCGCTTGGGTCGGGCCGGATGGGAAGTCGCTCGACTACGAGCCGTGGGGTTCCGGCCAGCCGGACGGCGACGAAGACCAGAACTGCGCGGTGATGGATCCCGACTCGGACGGCGAATGGGCGGACAAGGACTGCCGCGAGTCGTTCCCCTCAATTTGCGAGATGCCATGAAAACCTGGTTGTTGCTTGCAGCTCTTCTTCTTGCCTGCTCCAGCCCCGACCAAGGGGCGCTGACACCGGTCGGACCGGTGCCCCCGGAGTTGGCCCACGTCTTCCCGGACAACCGGGTGCCCCACGTGGCGCTCGCGTTCGAGGACGGGTTCCAAACGGTCCTGAACGAATTCGTGCAAGAGGGATCCATGGATTACCACGCAGCGGCGCTCTCGTTCGACGACGAAGGGCTTCCGGCCGTCGGAGCGAGGATCAAAGGGAAAGTGGAGGCAGGCCACGGCGAGGAGGAGAAGAAGTACTCGATCAAGGTGAACTTCGACCTGTTCGACGGCGCACACTTCCACGACGTGGACAGCATCCACCTGCAGAACAACAGGCCCGACCCGAGCATGATGCGCGAAGTGCTTGCAGTCCGCGTATACGACGCCGTGGGAGTGCACGTAAGCCGCGCCTCGTTTGCCACCGTGGAATTGGATGGCCAGCACCAGGGCCTGTACACGATGATCGAGGACGTGGACAAAAGGTTCCTCAAGTTCAGATTCGGGACCGCCGACGGGGCAGACGACGGCAACCTCTACAAGTGCGTGGCGCCGGGCTGCTCGCTGGACTACCGGGGAGACAAGATGTCGGACTACTACGTCCCGGAATGCGAGGAGCAGGGCGGATGCGGCATCGTGCTCAAGACGAACCTCGACGACCCGGACAAGAACGATTATGCCGACCTTGCTTCGTTTCTCGATCTTGTCAACAATACGCCCGACGACGAGCTCGAATCAGCGCTGCCCGCCGTTTTCGACGTTGATTCGTTCCTCAAATACATGGCCGCAGCGGTCGCGATCTCCGACTACGAAGGCTACCTGGGCAGGCACGACAACTTTTTCTTATACAATCGCCCCGACACTGGACGATGGATCTACATCCCATGGGACCACAACAAGTCGTTTGGCGGGGGCAAATGCCCGGGGTCCAAGGACCTGAGCGGCGGTCCGGTCATGCCTGCTTGGTGCGGCGGAGGCCACCGCGTCCTCGCCGAGCGCATCCTCGCCGTACCTGCGTTCGAACAGCAGTACCGCGGCTACCTGTCCTGGATACTGGATACGGTGCTTACTCGGGAGAATCTCAAGGCGTGGATTGACGAAGCCGACGCACTCATCAGAGAGCGGGTCAAGAACGACCCGGTACCCATGCACTCCTACGAAGCCTACAAAGAGTCGCTGACCGACCATTCGTCCACCTCCGGCGACATGAACCTCCTCGAGTTCGTCGACCAACGCACCGCCTACCTGCTGGAGCAACTCTGAGCATGCGCGGCACGGCCGGAGCGCAAGAGGCCCCCGTCCCCGGACAGCAAATGGCCCGGTTCATCGCATTCCTCCTGCGCACGCGGATCTGGTGGCTGCTGCTCATCGCCGCGCTCACCGCTGCAACCGCATGGTCGGTCTCCAATGGCCGCGTCGCTACCAGCGTCGGCGCATTGCTGCTGGGCGAGAGCGGCGACTACATCCGGTACCGCGACCTGCGCGTCCCACAGTTCGGAAGCGACGCTCAAGTGGTCTTCGGCTTCGAGGCAGGAGACCTGCTCTCCAAGGAACGGGTCGAGGCGCTAGGCCGTGCCATCGAGCAGATCAAGCTGATCCCGGAAGTCGTCCGCGTCGACAGCGTGCTCAACGCGGTCCACCTCCGCTCGGCAGGAACGGCCGTGCTCGAAGTCGGCGAATACGGCGACGAGGCCCTCGCCCGCCCCGAAGGTGCCCAAGCGCTGGCGGAGGAGCTGCGCCAGGATCCCCTGGCTTCCGGCTACCTCGTCTCCAGCGACGGGAAGGACACCGCGATGGTTGTCGAGATCGAGTTCGACGACGAGCGGCCGTCCGAGGACATGCCGGAGGTGCTGGACAATATTGCAGGTGTGCTTAAGGAGCATGGCTTCGGCAAGGAGCGGCTGCACTTCGCAGGCATGCCCGCCGTGCTGGGCGAGATAATGGACATGACCATGGTGAGCGTGACGAAACAGCTTCCGCTCGCTGCCGGACTGCTGCTGCTCATCGTGTTTCTCATGTTCGGCAGGCTGTGGCCAGTGGTCATCTGCGCGGCGGTCGGCGGGCTCGCGTCGCTCTGGACCATGGGCGTCGCGGTCGCATACGACAGGAACATCAGCGTCCTGTTGGCAATGGCCCCGTCCGTAATCACCACCGTGGCGTGCTCCGACGTGATCCACCTGTGCAGCGCGTACCTGCTGGAGCTGGCCCACGGAGAGCCGAAGCGCGAAGCGATCCTCAAGGCCGGTGCCGAGGTGGGCCGCGCATCAGCGTTCACCTCGCTGACCGCGCTTGCCGGCTTCGTCTCGCTGGCGCTGGTCCCGACGCCGGTATTCAGGGAGCTGGGGCTGGTGCTCGGCATCGGAGTGTGCAGCGCACTGCTGCTGTCGCTGACCCTCGGCCCGATACTGTTCTCCCTTATGCCCGTGCCAAAGCCGTGGACTGCTCCCCGGACGCTCGGGGCCGCTTCCACCAAAGTCCTGGATGGCGTGCTCGGCCGCATCGAGCATCTTTCCCGGACGAAACCGTGGCACGTGGTCACGGTCTTTGCGTTCCTCGCCGCATGGTCGGTCTGGGGGATAGTAGAGCTCCGCATCGACACCGACCTCAGCGCAAGGCTTCCCGCGGATAACCCGCTGCGGGTCTCCCAGGCGTACTTCCAGGAAAAGTTCAGGGGCACGAACTCGGTCGAGGTATTCGTCGATGCACCGCCCGGGCGCGACATGCTCGACCCGGAGCTGCTCAGCCGCGCCGCAAAGCTCGAAGCCGAGCTGGAAGCGCTGCCCGGCCCGACGCGGGTCCTGTCGTTTGCCGACGTGATCAAGGAGATGCATCGGCATCTGGGCAGCAGCGGTGCGGCACAGCTTCCCGGAACACGGGAGGGGGCGGCGCAGCTCCTGCTGCTGCTTGAGTCGTCCGGAACGGACGCCGGCATCGAGCGCCTCATCGACTTCGACCGGCGGAGCCTGAGGCTCCTGGTGTCGCTTCCCGAGCAGGGAGTACGGCAGACCTACGAGTTCGGTGCAAGGGCGGTGGAGATGGCCAAGCCACTGACGGAGCTTGGTGCGACCGTAGAGGTCGGAGGCTCGAACTACCTTGCGGGACAATGGTTGGACAACATCTTGTGGGGCCAGGCCAAAGGCCTGTTCGCCTCGCTGCTGGTAGTGATGATCATGATGATGATCGCGCTCAAGTCCGTGCGCATGGGTGCGTGGGCGATGGTCCCCAACGTCCTGCCGCTGATGGCACTGGGCGGCTTCGTCGGCTTCGCCTGGCCCGGCGTTGACTCGGACATCTTCGCAGTCGCCATGATGGCCGACGGCATCGCCGTGGACGACACCATCCACTTCCTGACCCGGTACCGCGTGGAGTGCAGCAAGACGACCGACCGGAACGAGGCGATGAGACGCGCTTATCACTTCTCGGGGCGTGCCGTGATTATCACCGCACTGGTGCTTGTGGCAGGATTCGCACCTTTCGCTCTAAGTAACTACCTTCCCATATACCTTCTGGGCTTGATGATGCCCTACACGCTGTTCCTGGCGCTGATCTGCGAGCTCTTCCTCGTACCTGCCATGGTGAAGTTGGGGGTCCTTCGCGTGAGTCAGAACGCCAGGTAGATGGTGCGGATGCTGAGCCCGATTATCAGGATGCCCACCATGATCGTCAGCAGGCGGGAGGGGAGGCGCCTGCACAGAAGCGCCGCAATCGGGGCCGCAACTACGCCGCCTGCCATGAGACCGAGGATCACCTGCCAGTTCGTCAGGCCGATGGCGAGCAGGAAGGTGATCGACTGCGATACGGTCACGAAGAACTCCGCCAGGTTGACCGAGCCCACTGCCTGCCGCGTGTGGTTCCCCCTCGCAACCAGCGTGGTGGTCACGATGGGACCCCAACCGCCGCCCCCGATCGCGTCGAAGAAGCCGCCGACCGCGCCCAGCGGGAAGAGGTGGGTCCGGACTTCCCTGGTTATCGTCTTGCGTACCGCTCGCCAGATTATGAGCGCTCCCATCAGCAGGAGGTAGCCCGCGACCACCGGCTTGACAACCGCCCCGTCAATCCGGGTAAGTACGTAGGCGCCCACCACGCCGCCAATCACCCCGGGCACCACAAGCTTCCTGAACAGAGTCTTGTCAGCGTTTCCGAATCGCAGGTGGAACGTACCCGACACGCCGGTCGTGAACACCTCGGCAGCGTGCACGCTTGCACTGGCCGCAGCAGGCGGGATCCCGAGCCCGAGAAGGAAGGACGTGGACGTGACGCCGTAGGCCATCCCAAGGCAGCCGTCGATGAGCTGAGCTGCAAATCCGACCAGGATGCCCCACCAGAAGACATCTTCCATCGAAACCTCCCTGCTTCCCTGCCCAAAACGCGCTTCAGCCGGACACGTCCGGCGATGCTGCCTGAGCAACCAGGCGTTGGACTACCAGCCTGACTACCGAGTCGGGTACCCCCCCCGCGTGCCTGGACTGCAGCCGCATGTCGCACGGCGTATTCACGTAGTCCACCGACACGAACCGCCCGGAGGGGAGCAGGCACACCTCGGTGGTGAACAGGTCCATCGCGGACACCTCGGCAATAGACTTCACCAGGGCCCGCATCGGAAAGAGGCCGAAACGCTCCTCGTCCCGGGCGGTGCAGACCTCGTAGATGTGCGTGCGATCGTCCCACCACATGACGTGGATGTCGCCGCAGCAGTACATCGGCCTGAACCATGCCCGACGGGCGCCCAGTGAGGCGGGCACCAGAAGCTCCTGCAGGAGGAACTTCTCGTCCGGGTACTTCTCCCGGGCCTGCTTGATGTCCTGAAGCGTGGTCCCCGATGCGACCCCGACGCCACCTCCAAACCTCGCAGGCTTCACGAAGAAAGGCGAGCCGACGGACGCCATTGCCTCGGCAGGGACCGCAGGATCGCGGGCCAGCGGAGGAAGGAGAACAGTGAACGGAACGTTTACCCGGTGCGACAGGAATTCGAGGTGCATGGTCGTCTTGTCCGACGCCCAGGTCGCCAGCGCATCATGGTTCAAAGCCCTTCCCCCGGCCTGTCGCACCAGCCATTGGAGCGGCAGGAAGCGCTCCTCGGAGTCGGATGCCCTGTCCAGCAGCACCCGAATGGCAAGACCTTCCTGCAACTCAGCCAACACGCCGGTGACGTTTCCCGACGTCACGTCCAGGAACGACAGACCCGCATCACGAGCAGCGGTGCGGAGCAGCATAACGAAGTCCGCGTCGTACTCCCACTCCCACGCCACCGCGAAATCCCATTCGTGCGCTGCCACTCGGAAACCTCACGCCACGCCGCGCCATTCTTACCAGACGCAGCCCCCCAGGTAAAGGCTCAGTCCGGCGGCAGCTCCATGGTGTCCGGTGCGACGTCCCCGACACCGTCGTCGGGGAGCACCTTCACGAGGACCGCGGTGACGTTATCGCGGCCGGTGCGGGACAGCGCCAGCGCCATGAGCGTGCGCACCGTCTCTTCCGGGATCTCCTCTTCGGCAAGCACGTCACGCAGCTCTTCGTCGCTTACGTCCAGCGTGAGGCCGTCGGAGCAAAGCAGGAAGACGTCGCCTGGCTTCGCATCGACCACGGACAAGTCGACCACCACGCGGCGCGTCGAGCCGCTTCCCACCGCACGGCTCAGCACGTGGCGCAGCGCCTCCAGCACCTTCGGGCTCTCCGTAGTGAGCGTGCCGTCTTCGCGCATCTCGTTCACGAGCGTGTGGTCGCGGGTAAGCCGCGTGAGCACACCGCCGCTTGACTTGTAGCATCGGCTGTCTCCGACGTGGGCCACGTACGCGCGTCCCCCCTGAAACCACGCAGCGACAACCGTCGTGGACATCCCCTGCCGTTCCACGGAGGCAGAGCCCTCCTCCTGCACCGCGGAGTGCGCAAACTGGATCGCACTGACCAGCCGCCGGCACGAATCGTCCTCCACCTCCGAGGCAATCGTGGGCCACGTGGCCTCCATGTCCGCAGCAGTCAGCCTGAAAAAGTCGCGGATCTTGCGGACCGCCATGTGACTGGCAATCTCTCCCCCGGCGTGACCGCCAAGGCCGTCCGCAACGACAAACAGCCGTTCATCAGGAAGGACGAGCAGCGCGTCCTCGTTCGTGCCCCGCACCTTCCCGGGGTTCGTATCGCAATGGAATGCAATCTTCATCTCGTCCTTCCCCGCCCCCACGACGCTACACGCTCACGGGCGCAAGGTCAAGTGCGAAATTCGACGAAATACACCTGCTCCTGCCCGAGCGCACCGAGCCGGACCGCCTCGGCCGGCCGCAGCTCGAACCGGTCCCCGAGCCTGGCCGCCGTCGCCGCGCTTACCGCCAACTCCCCGTGACGCGCCCAACCGGCCAGGCGCGCTGCACGTTCCGGAGCGGGGCCTTCCCATCCGAACATCCTTGCCCTGCCACCGACCAGCGTAAGCGAGCATGGGCCCGTGTGTATGCCGGCCCGAATCTGCCACATCGGGTTCTCGGAATCACCGGATTGCGACAACTTCCCGAACAACGATAGCGTACACTCCACGAGGCACCCGGCGTTGACCTCGTCCGTATCGGTAAATCCGCAGGCGAACATGAGCTTCGTGAGGCCGGTCCCGATCTTCTCGCACTTGTGCTCCCCCAGGGTGGACTCAATCAGCGCGGCAAGGTCCGCGAAACCAGCCCCGGTCGTGAGTGGCGGAGGGGCAGCGGGGTGCCGCGAAATCTCGACGGCCGCGACGGTGAGGCTGTCGTAGCCCCTGGTCGCCACCGACAGGTTCTTCCGGAACTCAGCGACCGCGAATCTCGGCAGGAAGCTCGCTGCCAGTGCGTCCGAGACCAGCCGCTCGCGTTCGAGTCGCTCGCTGAGGTCCAGGACCCGGCGCCCGGTGTCTTGACTGCGGTGCTCCAGCGCATGGACCCGCTCCTCCATGTCTCGCATGCGCAATGCATTCTCCATGGATCTCACCAACTCAGGGACCAGCCCGAGCAGCTCGTCGGCCCGATCGGATGAAAACGCCCCGGGCGAGAGGTTGTTCTCAAGGTATACCAGACCGAACAGCTTGGTACGCATGAGCAGCGGCAGGCAGAGGACCGAACGGACCCCCGCCCCTTGCACGTGCGGGTCCTTCGAATACATGCCTGTCTGCGCGTCGTGAAGAATCACCGGCTCCTTCGAACGGATCGCGTAGTTCACGACCGAATGCGCTACGTCGTCCCTCAAGGACAATGGGGCATGTTGGAGAACGGCCATGCCCGGCCGATCCGTGGTCGTCTCCGCCTCTACAGAGATGCGGTCCCCGTTCTCCAGTGCCAGCAAACCGTGCTGTGCCCCCGCCAGCTCGACCACCAGAGATAGCGTCTTCTCCAGCACGTTCTCCAGCTTCGCCTCGCCGCAGAGCGTCTGCCAGACGCGAATCCTGCTGTCCAGGTCCGTCCCCTTTGCCGGAGAGGCGCCGCCCTCCTCCCGAACCGTTACCAGCGAATCGTGCACCTGCTCGACGGGGAGGTCGTGCAGCAGCTCTCCGTATGCATCCCGCATGTGGTGGAGCTTCGCGAACCCACCCCACTTGCCATACAGAAACGCTGCGTCGCGCAGATACGACCGCGCGGGTTTCAGCTTGCCGGATGCGATGTAGTTCCTCGCCGCAAGCTCATTGGCGAGCGCCTGGTCCATGAGATTCTCACTGCGCGCTGCCTGGTCGATGGCTGCATCATAAAGACCCTCGGCTTCCCCGGAGCGGCCGTGAATGCGCTTCATCTCCGCCAGGACCAGGGTTAGCTTGTGCGCGTGATTGGCGGGAGAAAAGCGTGCAAGGGTCTCAAGCTCCTTCATGTCCTTCCGAACGGCGGACAACAGCACGGACCGCCTTCTTCCCGAGCAACTTCCCGCCGCAGCGATCCTGGCCAGCGCCCCATAGAAATGGCGGGCAAGCGCGGGCACCATCCCCAACACCGCAAACGAGTGCGGCTCCGCAGCAGCCGCTGCCCGCACTCCCAACTCAGGTTCGCAAAGCAGGCATGCGGCAACCAGCCTGAGCAAGTGTATGTTGTGGACGCCGTGGAAGTCGTGCTCCTTGGTGTACCGGTCCAGCATCGCCTCAGAATCGAAGACGGCGCCCGTGACCAGCAACGGATCTCCGTCGTTCCCCCGGAAGCTGTCCACCGCTTGGACGAACATCCGCACGTAACTGTTGTACGCCGTCTGGCCGAGTCGGGCAGTGACGTCCGCGTAGGATCGGAGATCCGGGGCCACGTCCGGAAGCGGCCTGCCGAGGAAGAAGGACGCGTATACGATGGTGCCCGCACTTGCCGCGATGAACTCCAGGTCGCCGACGTCCACCGCTGCCATGTAGGCGTCATGCAGGCTCTTGAGAGTCTCGGCAAGCGGCTCGACGTAGTGCTGGACAACGGAGCCAAAGGTGAACAGGGTCCGCGGGGCCAGCTCCCGCGCTTCGTGCCGAGCGAGCAGGGTCACCGCCAGCCTTCCGTATCCGTAGCCGGCCTTGACCCTGCCGAGGTACGCACAGTGGAGACAGCCGTACAGCGCGTACGCAAACGCGGAGTACTGCGAGTTCCCGTGCAGCGCCGAGAGCTCCACCTGCTTCAGGACGACCAGCGGAAACAAGTTCGGCCGGACGACGTACGCGGTGGACGAGATGCAGGACAGAATCCTCATCGCGGTGAGCAGCGTAGCGTCGGTCATGGGTGGCATGCTTCCTAATGCCTCAACGCTTCGGCCGCGGATGGCTGCCCCCGTGCGCAAGAGCGCAAGGAAAACCTGCACCTTGTGGGGGTTCCTCGGAAGGCGGAAACCCAGCAACGAGAGCGTGGACAAGGCCAGCGCTACAGCCTCCGTCTTGCGCGCCTGCGCAATGTATCCACGGATCTGGATCTCGTATGCCCGGACTCGCTCCGAGAGATCCCGGGCACGCTCCGTGACTACGGCAAGCAGCCGTTCCATCTCGTCGAGGCGGTTGCACATGTAGGAAGCTTCCGCTGCTTCCAGGTGGAGCGGAAACGCCAGGTCGCGACCACCGTTCCACGCCCCGTCTCCCAGGAGGTCCAGGCCCGTCGCGTAGTACTTCATGGCGGAGTCGTGGGCAGCGGTGGCGGTCGCACGCCGCCCCGCAGCAAGATTGAGCGATGCCAGCTCCCTTCGGGATGCGTCGTCGAGGCATGCCGCTCCGCCCGCATTGAGCTGGTTCGCGATCTCGAAGACCCGGTGAGCCCGATCCGCCGGGGCCGTCTCCCTCAACAGGTGCGTCCCGATCTGACGATGCACGGCCACACGGTCCCCTTCTGCAACCATCTGGTATGCCGCCTGCTGGATCTTGTCGTGCGAGAACTTGTAGCGCACGACTGTCGGAAGCACCGCATCCGACCGGCTTGTCGGCGCGGCGCCGGGCACCATGTCCTGTTGGCCCCCGGCTTGTCCCAGGAGGACGAGGATCCCTTCGCTCACGGCCTCCCCCAGCGCCGACGCCACTTCGGATACCGGCTTGCCCGAAATGGCCGCGACCGTCGCAATGTCGAAGCGGGAGCCAACGCACGCACCGACCTTGACTGCCTGCCGGGTCGCGGGTTGGAGCCGTTCTATCTTCGCAGACATGAGGCCCACGAGGTCGTCACTCACGTCCGCTGCCCTGATCTCGTTGAGAGAGAACCGCCACTCCTTTGCCGTCCGGTCAAAGTAGATGAGTCCGCGGGCTCTCAGGGTCCGGAGCATCTCGCCAAGGAAGAACGGATTGCCTTCAGTCTTGGCGTACAGGATCTCCGACAGCGGAGCGACCACCTGCGGGCCAGATTTCAAAGCGTCCGCAACCAAGCCGGCTACGTCCGTCGCACAAAGCGGGAGCACCCGGACCGCGGTCACGTCGGTCTGCTGCTCACGGAGCAGCTTGACGGCAACCGACAATGGATGCGAGTCCCCCACCTCGTTGTCCCTGAACGCCGCGACCAGCAGCAGGCTCTCAGCAGTTGCGGAAGAGAGCAGTAGCTGAAACAGGCTGAGAGACGCCGCGTCCGCCCACTGAACGTCGTCCAGGAATATGACCAGCGGGTGCTCGCTTCGTGCGAAGACCGAGACGAACCGCTGCATGGTGAGGCGCAGGCGGTTGAGTGCTTCCGCTGGGGGCAGCTCCGGGACGGGCGGCGGATGCCCGATGATCATCTCTACTTCAGGGATGACGTCAGTGATTACGCGGGCCGTGTTGCCCAGCGCAGCTACCAGCCGCTCCCTCCAGCGCATAAGGGTGAGCTCGCTTTCTGTCAGGACCTCGTGCACCAGATCGCGGAACGCCTCCATGAAGGCGACGTAAGGCACTTCCCTCCGGTACTGGTCGAACTTCCCGGACACGAAGTAGCCCTGGGCCCGCGTGACTGGCGCCGCCAGCTCGCGGACCAACGAGGTCTTGCCGATCCCCGGGTAGCCGGAAACCAATACCAGCCGCCTGGCCCCGCAGGAAACGTAACGGAACGCTTCGTTAAGGACCGACAGCTCGGATTCCCGGCCGTACAGCCTCTGCGGAACGTGAAAACGCTCGGACACGTCATGCCTGCCGAGCGCAAAGTCACGCACTCTCCCCGTCCTCCTGAGTTGCCGCAGGCATTCCTCCACGTCCGAGAGCAGCCCGTCGTCCGACTGGTAGCGCTCTTCCGCATTCTTCGCCATCAGCCTCATGACCAGGTGGCCGATCGCGGGCGGCACGTCCGGTGCGACGTGCTGCGGCGGCATCGGCAGGCGGGCCACGTGCGCGTGGATGAGCTCGTTCCGGTCCGTCCCGGGGAAAGGCAAGGAGCCGGTCAGCATCTCGTACATGGAGACGCCCAGAGAATAGAAGTCCGTCCGGTGGTCCACGGGCCTGCTGACGCGGCCGGTTTGCTCGGGGGCCATGTACGCCGGTGTCCCTTCGATCGAGCCGTCCACCATGGAAGACTGCGCACCCCTGGAGATCGTCGCCTGCCCGAAGTCGATGATGCGGACCTCCCCCGTGGCTGCATTGAGGACGATGTTCATCGGGTTGATGTCCCGGTGAATGATGCCGCGCTCGTGGAGCCTGGCCAGGGCAGCGGACACCTTGGAGGTGAGCTCCAACGCATCCTGGAGCCTCGGCTTGTAGCGCGGGGAAGTGACGAACAGCTTCAGCGGCTTCCCCCCAAAGTCCTCGGACACCAGGGCAAGACCGTTTCGATAGGGCAGCAGCTCGATGACTCGCATGACGCCCTGGAGTGCGAGGCCTTCGAGGATGCGGAATTCGCACCTGAGTGCTTCCAACACCGTCGGCGATGGGTACTCGGCAAGAGCGGCCTTGATGATCACTCTCTTGCCGTCTTGGTTCCGGAAGCCGCGGTAAACGACGGTGTCCCTCCCGAGGTGCACCCGCTCTTCAATCGTGTAGCCTTCCAGCGGGTAGAATGTCTCCCCCGGGGCAGATGTCTCGTCCTGTGCTTCCGCTTCCTGGAACGAAGCGGTCGAGAGATCCTCGTCCGTGATCTCGCGGTGTCCGTCCATGTCCACCCTGACCCGGTCCGAAACATCGGGCGCAGGCTGTGTGTTCTCCGGTGCCCCATGGGCCGGGCCTTCCTCCAGTGGCCCGGGATAGGCGTCGGAGCTCTCCGGCGACAACGGGTACGAGCTCCCTTCGGTCTCCGGCGGCGACGGATATGAGACAGCTTCCGTAGCCGGCTCAGCCTCGTCTTCCAGGCGACGCGGAACCCGCGACGCCCGTATGGCCTGTTCTCCGATGGACGCGGCAGCATTGCGCAGCGCCGCGGACAGGCGCTCCGCAGACGGGAATCTGAGGGTGCGGTCCTTCTCGATGCACGCGAAGATCACGTCGTCCAGGATCGCGGGTATCCCGGGACGAACCGCCGAAGGCCTTTGCGGCGTATCGTGGAAGATCGCCTTCATCACCTCCGCAGGAGATCGCGAATCGAACGGGAGGACGCCGGTACACGCCTGGTAGACCATCACGCCGAGAGCGAAGATGTCGGCCCTTCCGTCCACGGTGCTGCTATCTTCGAATTGCTCCGGCGCCATGAACTGCGGGGTGCCGAGTGCAGCGCCCAGCGTGGTCCACTGGCCCCTGCTTCCCAGCCCTCGGAACTTGGCGATCCCGAAATCCATCAGCACCGGAGTTACTTTTCCGTGCATACATCGCAAAAACACGTTGGACGGTTTCAGGTCGCGATGCACCACCCCTCGAGAGTGCGCAAACGCGAGTGCATCAGCAACCTTGCCAAACAGCCACAGGACGTTCCCCAATGGCAGGGGTTTCCCTTGCTTCTCGTAATACTGGCCAACAGATGAGCCCTCCATCAGCTCCATCACTATGCCCGTGGCATCGGCCTCTTCGATGATGTCCTGGACCATCAGGATATTCGGATGACGCAGGTTCGCCAGTATCCGCGCTTCGTCCAGAAAGCGTGCCCTCAGCTCGTCGTCCTGCTGGTAGTGCGGGTGGAGGATCTTTATTGCCACCTGCGCGCCCAGCCGCGTATGGCTGGCAGCATACACGCCGGCCATGCCGCCCGTGGCAAGCTGCTCCAGGATCACGTATGGCCCCAGCGCCTGTCCCCGCATCTCCCGGCCCCCCGGACTTCACACGAATGCCTTCTTCCCGTCCGTGAGGTCAAGATACATCATCTCTACCCAGGCGCGCAACAGCCACGGCCCAGCGCCCCGAACGTCGAAGAAAGCGGTTAACGCTCGGCGTCCGCACGGCCTATCATCACCATAGGCGATCTGCAGAAGAGACCAGGCTCGGAGCCGCGAGGGGTGATTGGACGGGTTCAAAGACGGTTTCTCGAACGCCTACCTAACCGGTACCAGGGTTCGCGCGACGCCCGAGGAAGTCGACGCCGTTCAGGTCTTTGCTCGTAGGCTGGTTGAGGACTACGGCTGCTCGAAGAGCCAGATCCAAACGCACCCCCAGCACCGTGTTCGCCCTCGCCCTTCTGACGAAGACAGGGCGAACACGGTGCTGGGGAATTACAGAACTACTGCGTCATGGACGCACCCCGCAGGCATGGATATACTCGCTCCGGTTCTTCGGAGGTGTCCGATGTCTCACAGTTCCGTTGCTGCTCTTGTGCTGCTGTTGTGCCTGGGGTGCGGAGGAGAAGGGCAGACCGTGATCTCAGGCGAGATCCCGACGACTCCGGACAGCTCCGGCGCAGATGCCGACACTGCCGTGCCGAACTCAGACGCCGCCGCGGATCTCCTTGAGCGCGAGTCGGCGGGTACGCCCGACGAATCGGGGCTCGACTCGGGCGGGTTGGACCTGCCCGAAGGTTGCGAGCCAGGCGCGGGCTGCTTCATGGAGAAGTGCGAAGAGGGATCCGACTGCCTCTCCGGATGGTGTCTCGATCATATGGGGGACGGAGTCTGCTCGCAGGAGTGCTCCGAGGACTGCCCACAAGGATGGGACTGCCGTCAGGTTACCGGTTCCGGCCGTGACGTCGCCTTCGTTTGTGTCTCAACTCACGCCAACCTCTGCCGCCCTTGCTCGAACGGCAACGACTGCCAGAGCGAAGGCGGGGCCGAGGACGCTTGCGTCGACTACGGCGATGAGGGCTCCTTCTGCGGCGGCAAGTGCGAAGCCACGCTCGAATGCCCGTGGGGGTTCACCTGCAAGAAGGTGCCCAGCATCGACGGAATAGAAAGCATGCAGTGCGTCGCGGACGCCGGCGTCTGCCCGTGCACCGCCAAGTCCGTCGAGCTGGGCCTCTGGACACCCTGCCAGGTATCCAACGAGTGGGGCCAGTGCGAGGGGAAGCGCATCTGCACCGCTGACGGGCTTGCTGAATGTGATGCGGCCGTGCCCCAGAAGGAGGAGTGCGACGGGGTCGACCAGGACTGCGACGGGGAGACCGACGAGTCGCTGGAGGTGGAAGGAAAGCATATCGACCTGTGCGACGACGGCAACGCGTGCACGGAGGACTCGTGCGTCGCAGAAGCGGGCTGCCAGCATGACGCCCTCGACGAGGTCGAATGCATCGACGGCGACCCTTGCACCATTGCAGATGTCTGCTCCGCAGGCGTTTGCGCCGGCTCCAAGGTGGACTGTGATGATGAAAACCCCTGCACCGACGATTCGTGCGACAACAAGGGGGGATGCGTCTTCGCCGCCAACGCACTCACTTGCGACGACGGCGACCCTTGCACCGTCGCCGACCAGTGCAAGGACAAGGAGTGCGTGGCGTTCCAGATGGCCTGCGACTGCTTGACTGACGACGACTGCGCGTCGCTTGAAGACGGCGACCTCTGCAACGGGACCCTCGTGTGCAATACCTCGAAGCTCCCGCACCAGTGCGTGGTCGACGGGGAAACCGCGATCGCATGCCCCCAGCCTGCCGGCGCGCATGCCCCGTGCCAGGAGGCGCAATGCGATCCCCTCTCCGGCGGGTGCAGCTTCGTGGCCGCACACGACGGCGCCCCGTGCGATGACCAAGACCCATGCACCGTCGCGGATACGTGCTCGGCGGGAAGCTGCGCGGCAGGGCCCGCGGCAAACTGCAACGACGGAAACCCCTGCACCGACGACTCCTGCCAGGTCGGGGCGGGGTGCGTCAACAAGCCGAGCTCGTCAACGTGCTCCGACGCAGACGTCTGCACCACCAACGACCTGTGCATCCAGGGAGAATGCGTCGGCGGCAAGCCGCTTGAGTGCGATGACGGGAACCCGTGCACGGACGACTCGTGCGACGGCAAGACCGGGTGCAGTCACTCGGCAAACCAGGACCCTTGCGACGACGGCAACGAGTGCACCGTGGGCGACCAGTGCGCAGCGGGCATGTGCGTGGCAGGTGCATACTCGGACTGCGATGACGCCAACGTCTGCACCGATGACTATTGCGACCCGGTGCAGGGCTGCGTTCACTCGGTCAACGAGGCGCACTGCAACGACGGAAGTCTTTGCACCACAAACGACCACTGCTCCTTGGGCAACTGCACAGGAGGAGGGTTCTTGAATTGCAAGGACGGGAACCCCTGCACGGACGACACCTGTCACCCGGACACCGGGTGCGTGTTCAAGGCAAACACCTCGCAGTGCAACGACGCCAACCAGTGCACCCTCGGCGACTCCTGCTCCGCAGGGGCCTGCATGCCCGGGGCGCCGGTGTCGTGCGACGACGGAGACCCGTGCACCAGCGACACCTGCGACCCCAAGACCGGCTGTGCTCACCCGCCCAACATGGCTCCGTGCGACGACGGCAATGTCTGCACCACGTCGGACAAGTGCGCCGCGGGCAAGTGCGTGGCCGGCCCAGCACTCAAGTGCGACGACGGCAACCCGTGCACCGACGATTCCTGTGATCCGATTGCGGGCTGCGCACACGCTCCCAACAAGGTGCCCTGCAACGACGGCAACGCATGCACCACCGGAGAAACCTGCGCCAACGGGATGTGCAGCGGCGCGCAGATCGTGGCTTGCGACGACGGCAACGTCTGCACCACCGACTCTTGCGACGACCTGCTGGGATGTGTCTTCGAGAACAACACCCTCCCTTGCGACGACGGCGACGCTTGCACGCCCGACGACGTCTGCAACAAGTCGGCATGCACCGGCACCGGTGAGCTGGCCTGCAACGATGGAAGCAAGTGCACTACTGATTCCTGCGAGCCCGCTTCCGGTTGCGAGTTCAAACCGATCACACCCTGCTGCGGCAACGGCGTGGTCGAACCCGGCGAGCAGTGCGACGACGGCAACCAGGCCGACGGCGACGAGTGCCACAACGACTGCACCCCCGGCGTCGGATGCAGCGCTCAGGCCGAATACCACAAGCAAGTCGTGCCCGGCGTCTGGGCCTGTGTGAACAACAAGCTCATTACGACCTACGAAGAAAACAACGCAATGTGCGCGGCGGGCTTCACCCCTGCAACCTACAAGCTGGTCCAGGCCCTGCCGTTCCCAACGCTTGCGGAGCACCAAGCCTACGCTGCCTGGTACGTGCAGCACAACGGCGGCGAGCCGTACATCCGCACAGGCCAGAAGCGCCGCGGCGGCTGCTCGCCCGAAGCACACGGTGACGTCTACATCCACGCTTCGGACAGCGGGTGGACTTCCGGCTCGGGCGGTTGGCGCGACCTCTACTACGGCGGCTCCTCCTGCAACAGCCAGACCGACGCGGCCAACAACATGTCCCATCCGCTTCCCGGCGTCATCTGCGTCAAGGGCGTGTACGAGCCGCCGGCACCCTGAGCACCGACGAGACGCCCCCATCCGGTCCGCCTCCGCACAAGGCTACTGCGTGGCCACCTGCCCCCACGTGGGGAAGGGAAAGCGTACCCCCGTTCTCGTGCCTCTTGCATATCTTGACGCGGTGCGGCATGATCGCTTTCCGGACGATGGATGGGGGGATGACATGGCACCGAGAGAGACCGTACTGGTGACTGGGGCGGGTGGATGCGTGGGGTCGCAGCTCGTAACCGAGCTTCTCAAAGCCGGGTACCGCGTCAAGGCGAGCGACCTGCCCGGGCGCCCGTTCGCGTTCGGAGGCAGCAGGGTCAAGGAGGTCAGGGGAGACCTCGCGGACCTGGCCTTCGTGGATGACTTGCCCCTGGGTGTGGACTACGTGATCCACGCTGGGGCCAGCGTCGACATCTCCCAGCCGTGGGACCGCCTGAAAACCGTGAACCTCGACGCCACGGTCAAGCTTTTCGAGCGCTCAATCGAAGCCGGCATCGAGCGCTTCGTGTTCTTCTCTTCCGGATCGATCTACAAGGGCCAGGGCCGCCCGATCGTCGAGGCGGACCCGCAGGAACCCGCAGGCCCTTACGAGAAGAGCAAATTCCTCGCGGAGAAAGCGCTCGTGAGAGGCAAGCAGACCGCCTCCGGGATGAGGCTCGTCATCCTCCGCCCGGCCCTCATAATCGGACCGTTCGGCACCGCTCTGCTCGCCACCATTGCCACACTTCCCCCCATGTTCCAGCACTACCTGGGGTTTGCTCCCAGGGCGTGCGGCGGCCCGCTTACCAACGTCGTGCACGCTCTCGACGTGGCCCGCGCCGCGGTCCACCTGCTGGAGCACGGCAAGGACTGCGAGGCGTACAACGTCGCCAACGATGACGTCCTCCGCTTCTCTGAATTCCTGAATGTGGCGTGCGAGGAATACGGGGTCCCCGTGCTTCCTTTCCCGCTCGTGCGCTTCCCGCCAAAGGAAGTCATGCAGCAGCTCCTGCCCATCGCGGGACGCCCGGAGCTGTTCTGGGCGCTCAACCGGTCCGTCGAGGTCCTCTGGCGCAGGATAGAGCGCAAGCACAACCTCGCCGGCGTCCTTCGCCCCCGCTTCGACGCAGGCTCCATGTCCTATACCGTGCGTGACGCAGCATTCGACACCACAAAACTCAAGGAGACCGGCTTCGAGTGTAGGTTCACAGATTATCGCTCCGCGATCCGTGACGTGATCGAGTGGTACAGAGAGCATAAATGGATCCCGTAGCCCTGGGGACATACGCCGACGTGGATTGGCGTTCTGATCATGGAGGTCGATGATGTTGCCATTTGGGATCAAGCAGTCTGAGACTCTGACCGGTGCGTTCAGGTTCGTGGAGGAGCCGGACAAGGAGCGTTCAGCAAGCTTCGACGCTCAGTTCGCAGTCGTGGACTGGGCCGCCATGGCCAAGGCCGGCACAACGAAGCTCACGGGCAAGTTCACTTGCGAAGGGTTTGTGAACGACGCACCCTTCGAAGGGACCCTCGACATCGACCCGCTGCGGCGTCGAAAGCTCATCTACGACTTCACGTTCAAGGACGCTGCAGGGGCCGAGATCCACTTCGAGGGAGAGAAGCGTATCGACTTCCTCAACATCCCCAAGACCATGACCACCCTCTACTGCCGCCTCTCTCGCAAGGAGAAAGTGATCGCCACAGGCGTGATGCACTTCGATATCCGCGACCTGCCCGCGTTTCTCGCAAGCATCCGACCCGTTCGGCTGTAGGCAGCGCCAGCCCCCCCTCCCTCCCGGTTCCCCCACGAGGGGGGAACCATGGTGCCGAGCGCCCCACCCCTCGGGGGGGGCAGAGCAAGTGTCATCCCCTCCCCCCGCACAGCGTGGGGGAGGGCAGGGTGGGGGGCCCACCCCGGCACGGCTTACTTCTTGAGCGTAAGCCCCAGCTCGTCAAGCTGCCGTTGGTCTATCTCGGAAGGAGAGCCTGCCATCAGGTCCGAGCCGCTGGCCGTCTTCGGGAACGCGATTACGTCGCGAATGGACTCGCTGCCCGTCAGCAGCATGACGACGCGATCCAGCCCGAGCGCGATGCCGCCGTGCGGAGGCGCCCCGTACTTGAACGCATCCAGCAGGAAGCCGAACTTCCGCTGCGCCTCTTCGGGGCCGATGCCCAAAGCGTGAAACACCTTCTGCTGGAGGTCGGAACGGTGGATCCTGATTGAGCCGCCGCCAAGCTCCGTGCCGTTCAGCACGATGTCGTATGCCCTGGCCTTGACCTTGCCGGGATCGGTCTCAAGGATATCGACGTGCTCGGGCTTGGGCTGCGTAAACGGGTGGTGCATCGCTGCCCACCGCTTCTCCTCTTCGTCCCACTCGAACATCGGGAAGTCGTAGACCCACAGCAGCTCCTGATCCGAGGAGCGGCTCGGGTACACGGACGGGCCGAGGCTCAACCGCAGCGCGCACAGCGACTGGAGTACGACCTTGCGGGGCCCTGCGATGATAAGCACCAGGTCCCCGACCGCAGCCCCGATCGTTTCGGCCAGCTTCTGTTTCTCTCCGTCGGAGAGGAACTTCGCCACCGATCCGCTGAACCCCGCGGCCTCCAGCTTGAGCCACGCGATGCCTTTCGCACCATACGGCTTGACCAGCTCCGTCATAGCATCCAGATCCTTGCGGGAGCGGGTGGCACCGCCCGGCACGCAAATGGCTCGGATAAGCCCGCCTTCCGCGGCCACCTGCTTGAACACCTGGAACTGGCTTGCAGACAAGAGCGCGGTCAGGTCCGTGATCGGCATTCCCCACCGCAGGTCGGGGCGGTCGATGCCGTACTTCTCCACTGCCTCGTCGTACGGCATTCGGCGAATCGGACGCTGGATGTCGCGACCCATCACTTCCCTGATGACCCGCACCACCAACCCTTCCGCCACGTCCATCACGTCGTTCTCCTTCACGAACGACATCTCGACGTCCACCTGCGTGAATTCCGGCTGCCTGTCCGCACGCAGGTCCTCGTCACGGAAGCAGCGTGCGATCTGGTAGTAGCGGTCGAACCCAGACACCATCAGGATCTGCTTGAAGATCTGCGGTGACTGCGGGAGCGCATAGAACGAGTGCTTCTGCAGCCTCGAGGGCACCAGAAAGTCGCGGGCGCCCTCCGGCGTGCTCTTCATGAAGATCGGGGTCTCGATCTCCAGGAAACCCAGTGCTTCGAGATACTGGCGGGTGACCGACGTGACCTTCGCACGCTTCAGGATCTTCGACTGCATCATCGGGCGCCGCAGGTCGAGATAGCGGTACTTGAGCCGCAGGTCCTCGTGAGCGTCGGTGTCGTCCCTTATGGTGAACGGCGTGGTCTCGGCTTTGTTGAGCACCTGAAGCTCGGCCACCACGACCTCGATCTCGCCCGTCTCCATGTCGCGATTCACGTGGTCGCCCCGGCTCTCTACTTTGCCGGATGCTGCCAGCACCCACTCGGAACGCAGCCCGCGCGCTTCCTCGAACGCGGCCCCGCCCTTGTCGAACCTGAGCTGCACTACGCCCGAGCGGTCCCTGAGCAGGATGAATACCTGCCCGCCCATGTCGCGAACCTGGCTGACCCAGCCCATAAGAACTACGTCCTTGCCCGCATCCGTGCCGGTAAGCGTCCCGCAGAGATGGGTCCGGGGTACCTCTTCCACAAACTTCATGTGTTGCTCCTGCATGTCCGTAAGGGGAAGAACGACGGACTTACTTCACGCGAATCGCCCAGCTCCTGAGCGAGCCGGTGTCTGCCTCGAACTGGTCGACTACGGTAAGCGTCCAATCGCCCTTCGCATCAATGCCCTTGAACGCCTTGACGTCGAACGTCTTTTTGAGGTCGTCGTCTCCGCCGCCCTCGTCGAACGGCTTGAGGATCTCCTCTTTGCTGCCGGGCGACGTAAGCGTCAGGCGCAGGTCTCCAATGTAGGTGTGCGCAATGTCCACGTCCACTTCCATGAACCCGATTTCTACGGAATCCGGAACGTTGATGACGCTGGTGATAGCGTCGCCGAGCTTCGCCTCCGGGCCGCCGTCCGGGATCGCGATGTCGCCTGCAGCGGACTTGTACTCGTTCGCCACGACTTCGGGGTTGGCTGCGTCTGCCAGCATGTTGGGCAGGATCTCGTCCACCAGCACTTTGTAATCGATGTAGGGGTTCTCGTAGTCCCTGCTTCCCGAATCCGTGTTCGCGGTGGGCTGCCAGAGGAAGTCGGGATGTATCTGGCCGTACTTGGTCACGTCGCCGTGGTTCCAGACGCCGTCGCCAACTATCTTCGCATCGTCGGAATCCATCGGCGCTGACAGGTAGAGAACGTAAGTAAGCGTGCGCCTCAGGAAGTGGTCGGAGTAGTACGTGGTGAACGCATCGTAGGTCATCTTGGAGAAATCGTACGCGTCGGTCACCTCCGCAGGCCCCACACCGTCGGACATGTAGTGCACCGTGGT
>Ga0172371_10002940_pt1 | contig 26704 bp, 26 predicted proteins | sample Lak12m_FD_114543 | JGI IMG/M metagenome (GOLD analysis project Ga0172371, IMG submission 114543) | Freshwater microbial communities from Kabuno Bay, South-Kivu, Congo - kab_022012_12m | ecosystem: Environmental > Aquatic > Freshwater > Lake | place: Democratic Republic of the Congo: South-Kivu... | reverse complement strand
CCGCCATTAAACTTCGCCAAGGCTACGCTTAATTACTATGTATTATGTATATATATTAAAGAGCAAGAAACAAGACGGGGCAATTTACATCGGATATACTTCTGATTTGAAATTAAGGTTATCAGAACATAATTCGACAACGAATAAACATCACAGTCGCAAATATGCCCCATGGGAGATAGAAACGTATCTTTCTTTCACAAAAAAAGTTGATGCCGGAAGATTTGAAAAATACCTGAAATCAAATTCAGGTAAAGCATTTTTAAGAAAAAGGTTAATTTCGAATCAGTTTAAAGTAGCCTTAGAGAAATTTAATAATGGTATGATTGCTAGAGATAAGCGAAGCTAACTAGCGAAGTTTATCCCTCCCTCTCCGCCATGGATTCGACAGGCTCAACATTAGGCAGCTAAAATATAATTAACTATGGGGTAACAAATGAATATAAAAGGAAAAGTTTTCGTTGTAACCGGTGCTGGTAGTGGAATGGGAAAAGAATTAACAATCTCATTGCTTAATAAAGGGTCAAAAGTTGCAGCAGTTGATATTAAGTCTGAATCTTTAGAGGATTTGAGAAAATCTGTAGGTAAAAATGAAAAAGAGTTATCGACTCACATCCTAGATATTTCCAACAAAGAGGCGGTAGCTAAGTTGCCTAAAGAAATTATTGAAAAACAGGGTAATATAGACGCGATTATAAACAATGCCGGCATAATTCAACCATTTGTAAAAATAAATGAGCTTGAATCTAGTTCAATCGAAAAAGTAATGAACATTAACTTTTATGGGACTTTATATATGACAAAAGCATTTCTGCCATATCTTTTAGAAAGACCAGAGGCTTATATTGTTAACACTTCCAGTATGGGTGGCTTTTTGCCTGTTCCCGGCCAGGGAATATATGGTGCATCCAAAGCAGCAGTAAAACTTTTGACTGAAGCGCTCTATGCTGAGCTGAAGGATACTAATGTTAATGTTTCTGTTGTTTTCCCCGGTGCTGTTGCGACAAACATCACGGAAAACTCCGGCGTAAAGGCACCAAACATGCCCAAAAACGCCAAAGAATATAAAGCATTGCCAGCGGATATTGCGGCAAAAATAATTCTTGCTGGAATAGAGAGTAACAAATTCCAAATATTTGTCGGCCAAGATTCAAAGTTTATGAACTTGCTCTATAAGCTAAACCCTAAATTTGCGACTAACTATATTGCTAAACAAATGAAGTCTTTGCTGGGATAGTGATTTTTAACTTAAGTATCTCTTTGTTGTTTCGGCATCAACCTCAGTAAAAATTTTATCTAGATCAAAATCAAATCCTTCAGGATTTGTTAGATACTTAAATTTTTCAGGACTGTCTACAAGTGAGTCGTAAAGAGATTTATTTTTTGTGAGCCCCCATTCAGGTATCTCGTTTGGGCGGACAATCTTAATTGATTTAATTTTGTAATTTGGATTTTTCTTAAGACCATCCTCGGTGCGGTAATAGGCACCCCCTGTTTTTTCCTTAAAGATAGAATAATCGGAAAAATTCGGATTATCGCGTTTTTGAACATCTACCTCAACGGCTTGTTCAAAACCAATATTCATACTTACGTGACCAAAATTTGGGGGCATCATTATTTTGTCTCCCGGTTCGGCGATTACCCAAAGCACTTCCACGCCTTCATCGCCACAAACTTTTTGAAGCAAGTATTCGAATTTGCCTGAAACTGCTTCATAGACTTCTGGATAGGAATAATCTTTTCCAGGGATAATGCCATGAAAATGACCGACAGTTTTCACAAATTCAGAGCCGACTTTGCCTGGGTTTAATATGGTTAAATCTACCATATAGTCACTTGCTTTTATCACTTCTTCGTCTGTAGTTTTTTCCATGTAACGGGCGCCAAAATAGAGAGGATCAGGCCCAGAAACGGTATTTTGGTATGCGTATTTACCATCTTCAAATGACTTTTCCCAATCTTGGGCTGGTTGGTATTCTTCTTTTTTATAAATTAATTTATTGTCCTCAAGCTGAAATTCTATACTCATATTATTCCTTTTTAAAATTTAAAATTATTCGAAATTCTTAAATCATAATTCGAAATTAATAACGGGGGGTGTGGGTTTAAGAACTCTGGATGCCTATATTTTAATACAAAAAATAATTAATGCATAATTTATAATACAAAAGACAATAATTAGGAATATAGAAGAACTAGTTTTGCTTTCATTTTGGCGAGGTCATAGATGCAATAGGTGGGGGTATAATAGAAATAGGTCAGCTCTCCTGGATTCAATAAAACTGTTTTACCTATATGCTCTTCCCAAGCTTTGTGGGTGTGACCATAAAAAACTACATCATATTTTTTACTTTCCGCTAATTTTTTAGCCTCATCCGGCTTATGGGTGAAGGTAATTTTTTTATTATCTAATTTAATTTCTCCAATATGATCAAAAAACGTAACGTTATTCGATTCTGATGCTATACGATGGTGTCCCTCAATATCGCCATCGACATTTCCTGGTATGGCATAAATTTTTTTCTCCGGTAAGCAATCAGAAAGTTTCTTTAGAGTGACGGGTGCAGCAATATCACCACAGACGATCACATTATTAACATCATCCATTTCTTGAATTTGAAGACAAAACTGCTCTAAATTAGCCCAGTTATCATGAATGTCGGAGACTACTGCTATTTTCATATAATTAGTATAGAACGATAAGTGACCAGCGACTAGTTATAACGGACATAGTAAAGAAATCTAATTCTTTTCACCAACAACTAGCCACTATTTTGCGGCTTTGATAGAAAGGTTTTTACGGCCCTGTGAGTCGATTTCGGTAAGCTTAACCTTTACTTCTTGTCCCTCTTTTAGGACATCGGTAACCTTTTCTACTCTTTCATTAGCGATTTGCGAAATATGCACAAGTCCTTCTTGCCCTGGCATGAATTCCACAAAGGCACCAAAATCCATAATTTTCACCACTTTACCGTTATAGGTCTGGCCAACTTTTGGTTCATCTGTTAGACCTTTAATCCAGTCGATGGCAGCCTGTGCTTCATCACCACTTGTAGCCGCAATTACAACTGTGCCGTCATCTTCGATATCAATTTCGACGTTACATTCGGCAATAATCTTATTAATGGTTTCACCACCTTTACCAATTACGGTTTTGATTTTTTCGGGATTAATATGCAGAGTTGTAAGTTTTGGTGCATATTTGGACATTTCTTTTCGAGGTTCTGAAAGTGTTTCCTCCATTACACCAAGGATTTGTTCGCGAGCAACGCGAGCTTTGGCTAGTGCATCTTTAATGAATTTTATATTCAGTCCCTTGATTTTTATATCTAGTTGGAATGCAGTTAACCCTTTATGTGTACCGGCTGCCTTAAAATCCATATCTCCAGCAAAATCCTCTGCTGCCTGAATATCAGTTAATATCTCATACTTTTTATTTAGAGTACCATCTTCAGTCACAAGTCCCATGGCAATTCCTGCAACGTGTGATTTTATCGGTACACCTGCATCTGCAAGTGAAAGAGAAGCGGCAGACACGGATCCCATTGAAGAAGACCCATTGCAAGACATTATTTCGGAAACAGTTCGGACAGTATAAGGAAATTCCTCATGTGGTGGCATTATAGCGAGCAATGCCTTTTCAGCCAAATAGCCGTGACCAATCGCGCGACGACCAGGACCTAGACGTCCAATATCACCATAAGCGAAAGGAGCATCATTATAATGGTGCATAAAATACTTTTCACCATCTTGATCCATACTCTCAATTGTTAAAACTTTCCCGGGAGCTCCAAGTGTAGTCACTCCTAAAACCTGAGTTTCGCCACGATTAAAAACAGCAGAACCGTGTGTTCGAGGGAGTATGCCGACCTCTGCAGAAAGTGCTCTTATTTCATCGAACTTCCGATGGTCAGGTCGGGTCCCTTCTTCTAAAATACTTCTTCTAACTTCTTCTTTGATTGCTTTATCAAATGAGGCTCGAATATCCTTTTCCTCAAATTTCTCTACAAAATGCTCAAAAACACGATCCTCAAGATCAGCTAAGATATCACGTCGTGCCATTTTTGATTCATGTCTGATGGCTGCTCCTAGTTTGCCGGAAAGGAAATGTTTCACTTCACTGACTACTTCTTCTGATGGCTTAAGCAAGGTATATTCTTGAGCTTTTACTTCTTTTTGAGCCAGTAGCTTTTCCTGAAGCGCTATACTTTCTTTAATCACGGCATGGGCATGATCAATAATTTGCACAAATTCTTCCTCGGGGATTTCATTTGCAGTTGCTTCAATCATGGTAATTGCATCTTTTGTTCCAGCAACTAGAACATCTACTTCTCCTTGAGCGGTTTCGTCATATGAAGGATTGAAAATTATTTTTCCATTGATTTTAGTGACTCTAACAGCACCAAGTGGTCCTTCAAAAGGAGCACCAGAAAGCATTAGAGCGGTTGAGGCGGCATTAATACCCATAACCACAGGATCAACACTCTCATCTAGCGAAAGGGGTGTCACAATCAGCTGCATTTCATTCATGTAGCCTTTTGGAAACATTGGTCTTATGGAGCGATCTATCATTCGTGATCTTAAAGTTGCAAGCTCCGATGGTCGTCCCTCTCTTTTTATGAAACGAGAACCGGAAATCTTACCGGTTGCATACCATTTATCTTCAAAGTCTACTGTCAAAGGGAAATAATCTCGTTCTTCGTCAGCTTTATTCGAAACAACAACGTTTGCGAGAACAACCGAGTCTAAAACACGACAAACTGCCGAACCTGTGGCAAGTTTCCCTAGTTTCCCTGTTTCTAAACTAAATTCTTTTCCGCTTATATCTGAGGATACAGATATACTGCCTAATTTATTCATATTCATTCCTTTCTGAAAGAGGTCATTTCCCATTTTGGGGGACAGAGTGAGAATCATGACCTAATTCCTGCTCTATCTCCCAAATTAACAATACTTAAATTACTATTTTCTTAAACCTAGTTTCTTAACAATTTTTTCGTATCTTTCGATGTTTTTGTGCTTCATATAGTCTAAAAGACGACGTCTTTTGCCGACCATTTTCAGAAGACCACGACGTGAATGTTCATCTTTTTTATGTTTTTTAAGATGATCAGTTAGTTTTCTTATCTGTTCAGTAAAAATACCAACCTGAACCTCTGGAGAACCGGTATCGTTTTTGGCAGTCCCAAGGTCTTTCACTATTTTGGTTTTTTCTTCTTTATCTAAGCTCATTACAGGCTTAGTTTAGCACAAAATAGTGTTTATTACAAGTTAAAAGATATGGAGCCAGCGGTGGGGATCGAACCCACGACTTACTCTTTACGAAAGAGTTACTCTACCACTGAGTTACGCTGGCTCGTCGGTTTTTATTAATATTAAAACTGGAGCGGGTAACGGGAATCGGACCCGTATCTCAACCTTGGGAAGGTTGCATTCTGCCACTAAACTATACCCGCGAAATGTGGATATTTTAGCACTTTCAGTGCTTAATTAAAAGAAAAAACCTCCTATTTCTAGGAGGTTTTTTCTTGCTAGTTAACTTTATAATAGACTGTCATACCTGGGAAAATTCCCCAGCTTTTAGCCTTTTCGTATTCTGCTTTTTTCTCTTCTAGCCATTCATTAAAGTCACGAACTTTGATTAATATATGGCTAGCACGAATCTCGTCACCTTTTTTGTCAGTTACTTTAATAATGTGATAGCCATAGACAGTTCTTATGGGTTCAGAGTAGCTACCGGGTTCAAGCTTAAAGGCAGCTTCTTCAAATGCAGGGACCATTTTACCTTTGCCAAAAAAGCCTAAATCCCCACCATTTGCTGCAGAACCGGTGTCTTGGGAATATTGTTTTGCGAGCGCTGCAAAATCCTCACCTGCTTTTACTTTTGCATAGACTTCATCTGATTTTGCTTTGGCAGCACCAGTAACAGATTCTTCTTCATTGATTTTTTCAGCTAATTTTTCTCTTAATACACGTGGTTTGTAGATTACTTCCTTAAACTCATCGGCAGTCAAACCATAGAATTTATTTAGTATTTCCGAAAACGACTTAGTCCCTCCGTTTGACTTAACGAGTTCATTAAAAGAATTATCAAGGTCATCCTTCGAAACCGCTACTCCTAGTTTTTTCGCTTCGATTGCTACAATTGCATCTTCTTGGAGTCGTGTTATTACTTCTTGCCTGATTTCTTCAAGCTGTTTTTTACCTTCTTCGGTTTTAAAATCAACATTTTTAAAACTTGCATAGTAATTCTTTAATATCTCTAGTTGTTCATAATAGTCATGCATCAAAACAACTTTTCCACCAACAACAGTTGCAGGGTATGGCAGCACCTTTCCAACAGTGATAACAACAGGTGATTCATTTTTAGTTCCATAAATTAACACCGCAAAAGTTGTTAGAAATACTATTATTAAGCCAAGAAGACCAAATAAAATATACTTAAGTAAATTTTTACTTTTTATATTATTTTTGATTGGCTTCGGTGCTTCGGTAGACTCCGACTTTATTTCTGTCGGTTTGGTCTCTTCTTTAGACTCCTTAGTTTCTTTAGATTCCTTCTTCATATAACTTAACCCTCCCATTAGTGGTTTTCTTAATATAATCTTATATTTTTTACATTGTTTTAGCAATGGTTTTGGTCGTGAGCAGATTAATGTTGGTGCCCCAGGAGGGAGTCGAACCCCCAACCTCTTTCCGGGACGGAATCGCACCCCGCCGACAAGCTTTGTTATTGGTGTCCCCACCAAGAGTCGAACTTGGATCTAGGGCTTAGGAGTCCCTTATTCTATCCATTGAACTATGGGGACAAAGGGGCGGGCAGTTCAGCTATTTAGGACAAACAAGACTAATACATAGCACTATGGGCTACCATCTTCCATTCGAATATTTCTTCTTCTGAAAACCAATGTGCAATTTCATGCTCGGCTTCTTCTTTTGTTTCTGATGCATGAATAATGTTTTTTATTGACCTTTTTTCCGGGTTAGCGGCAGCAGCTGAGTCTGATGAATAATCTCCTCTTATTGTTCCTATATCTGCTTTTATCGGATGAGTTGAACCGGCAATTTTACGTACCATTTCAATAGCATGTATACCTTCAATTACTATTGCCACAATTGGTGCCTCTGTCATGTAAGCAAGGAGCCACTCTCGAACTTGTTTGCCAGCCTCTTTTTTATCACGAGTACCCATCACATCCATTGGATCAATGCCGGCTTCTTTAAAAGTTTGGAATCCTTTTTCTCCAAGTCTCTCAATCCATTTATCGTCATTTGGATAATGGCTTGAAATATGCTCAAGAGAGGGCTTAATCATTTTCATGGCAACAATTTGAAGTCCTCTTTGCTCTAAGCGTTTAATAACTTCCCCAATTAAACCGCGTTGCACGGCATCTGGTTTAAGTAAAACCAAAGTTCTTTCGTTTTGTGATTTTCCCAACTATTCTCCTTAAGATTAATTTGTGCTGGACAGTATTTTAGCAAATTTTTCTTGATCTTTAAAGGGTCCAATAATTGTTAAATACATTTTATTCGCTTGAAATACTTCTTTAGCAACTTTTATAATTTCTTCTTTTGTTGTGCTTTCTATTTTCTTGAGATACTCTTCGGGGGTTTCGACTTTTCCTTCTAAAAGGTAATTAAGTCCAAGCAGTGTGGCTAGGTTTTGAGAATTATCATATTTCAAAACAGAGGCACCTTTAATATGGCTTTTAGCTCGTTCTATTTCCTCATCAGTTATAGTTCCGGAAAGATTTAAGGCTTCACTTTTGGCAATCTTGATTGCCTCCTCTGTTTTATCGAGTTTAAGGCCACCAAAAATTCCCATAACCCCAGTATCTGAATATGAATCGTGGAATGCCCAAACCCTATAAGCCCAGCCTCGTTTTTCTCGAATTTCAGTAAAAAGTCGCGAACTCATATAGCCACCTAATACAGTTGAGACAATATCGGCTGCATATTTTTTTGGGTTTGAAAGCTCATAACCCGGAAAACAAATGCCAAAGTGAGATTGTTCTGTTTTTTTATAAATTAGTCTACTTTTCTTTTCTGAAAAAGTTGGTTTTTGCCAACTGCTTTTCGAGCCACTAGATAGGTTTTTTAGGTATTTTTCCGCTAATTTTTGATAATTTTTTGGCAAATGACCGGCAATTACCGCAATAGCGTTTTCAGCACAATATGTATTTGTGAAATATTCCTTCATAACCTTTGAATCTATGTTAGTAACCGTTTCTTCCGTGCCTGCTATATCACGGCCCAATGCAGTATTAAATCCAAATATAGTTTGTTCCATTTTACCGAAAATATTTATCATTGGGTTGTCTTCGTACATTCTAATCTCCTCGATAATAGTTCCTTTTTCCTTTTGAAGCTCTTTTTCGTCGATTATTGGTCTGGTTGACATATCACCTAAAACATCAAGAGCATGATTAAAGTTTTCTGGAGTTGTTTCAATGTAGTAATAAGTATATTCCTTTCCAGTAAAAGCGTTATAATTTGCTCCGATTTTATCAATTTCAACAGAAATAGCTTTTGCACTTGGGCGTTCCCTTGATCCCTTAAACATCATATGTTCCAAAAAATGTGATATACCGGCATATTTTGAATCCTCATTTCTTGAACCTGTGCGGAAACCAAAAGCCATCGCCACAGTTTTGGTGCCATTTATTGGTGCTCCAATAATGGAGGCTTTATTTTTTAGGACTTTTTTTTCGATTTGCATTCTTTTTCCTATTTTTTAGATAGTGATAAAAAGACGGGATAAATGACAATATGATCATAATCATAATAGCGAGTGTGAAATTTTTTTCGACCCAAGGAAGATTGCCAAAGAAATAACCAAGAAAAGTAAATAATGTAATCCAAAGGAAACTCCCTGTGATACTGAAAGTTAGAAACAATTTGTAATCCATGTGGCTGATTCCGGCAACAAATGGAGCGAATGTTCTGATAATCGGCATAAAACGAGCGACAACCACTGTTTTTTTACCATGTTCTTTAAAATATTCTTTGGTTTGTTCGAGGTGTTCTTCCTTAAAAGCCGGAATTTTGCGGAAAGCCTTAATACCCAGTTTTCGACCAATCCAATAATTGCAGGAATCTCCGATTATCGAAGCAAAAAGTAACGTGATATAAAGATAATAGATATTAAAACCACCTCGGGCAGCCAGAGCACCAGCTGCAAAAAGGAGTGAATCACCAGGAAGAAACGGAGTAATCACAAGCCCTGTTTCAGCAAAAATTATCCCAAAAAGAACTAAATACGAAAGTGGCCCAAATTTTTCGATTATGGTCACCAGGTGTTCGTCAATATTTAAAATGAAATCAATTAATTGTTCCAAACTATAACCTTATTAAATATAAGATTAACACAAAGGCGGCCAGGGCGAAACGATAGATTATAAAAGCGTTAAAGTTGTTCGACTTTAAGTAACGAAGCAAGAATCTGATTGCCCAAAAAGAGGAAATAAGTGCTGCAATAAATCCGGCGATCCAATTAATGGAAAAAATATCACTTGTCGGGACATCTCGTAGTCCATAGATTGTTGCACCGAAAATAATAGGGAGCGCTGCCAAAAAAGAATATTTAGCTGCTGCTTGGCGTGAAAGCCCTACTGCACGCCCACCGGTTATGGTTGCCCCTGAACGTGAGACGCCCGGAACAATAGCCAAAGCTTGAGAAAGCCCGACCATAGCTGCTTTTTTTGGTGTCATTATTTCGATTGGTTCGAATTTAGTGACCTTTTTATCGATATAATAAAGGACTAGACCAAATGTCACCAAGGTGGCGGCAATAATTAGAGGATTTCTAAAAGTACTCTCGGCTTGGCTTTCTAAAAAATAACCGGCAATTACACCTGGAATTGTGGTGATTGCAAGTAGCCAAACTAGTTTTTTCTCAAAACTATTATTTTTTTGAAAAAATGCTTTTGCGATTTTCTGCCAGTCGTCTTTAAGGGCAAAAACAATTGCAAAAAGAGTGCCGGCATGAAGTGCAATATCAAAGGAGAGTCCGGGGTCCGGCACTTTGAAAATCCAGGGTATTAATGTTAGGTGAGCCGATGATGAAACAGGAAAAAACTCGGTTATTCCTTGAACGACACCCATAAAAATTGCCCAAAATAGATTCATAACCTAAGTATTTTAACAAAATCACAATCATGATTCCACTTCTCTACATCGATGTAGAGAAGTGGTTGAATAATTTTTTGGGTGTAGGTGTGAATTAATAAAATATGTCGTACAATAATATTAGGAATTAGGAATTAGGAATTAGGAATTAGGAATTAGGAATTAGGAATTAGGAATTAGGAATTAGGAATTAGGAATTACTATGGATTTACATGATTTGATTAATGATTTTTTGGAATATTGTGAGATTGAAAAGGGTCACTCGGAATTGACTATTCGCAACTATGAGCATTATCTGGAACGATTTTATGAATTTTTAGCAGAGGGGAAGTCGCGAAAAGTCACCCCAAAAAGTATAACCCAAGATAAAATCCGGGCCTATCGGCTTTATTTGAACCGTTTAGATGGCTCAAGTGGTGAACAAATGAAAAAAATCACCCAAAATTATCACTTGATTGCAATAAGAGCATTTTTAAAATATTTAGCGAAACGAGACATAGAATCACTGGCACCGGAAAAAATCGAACTGGCAGATGCCAAAAGAAAGCAAATCGGTTTTTTGGACACGAGAGAAATAGAGGCACTCCTTGGTGCCCCACGGAAATTCGGTAAAAAAGCTGAAGTTATTGCACGCGATGAGGCGATTTTAGAAACGCTTTTTTCGACTGGGCTCCGAGTTAGTGAACTCTGCAACCTTAATCGGGATCAAATTAACTTAGAACGTGGTGAATTTTCGATTCGCGGCAAGGGGGGTAAAGATAGGGTTGTGTTTCTTTCTGTTTCGGCCAAAAATTCAATAAAAAATTATCTGCATGAAAGGAATGATAATGCCAAACCGCTTTTTGTGCACTTTTCGGGGACTAAAGACGAATCGGAAAAGGGGGAGTTTATGCGACTAACTCCCAGGAGCGTGCAGCGGATTATTCAAAAATACGCCAAACTTGCCGGAATTGTTAAAAAAGTAACACCGCATGTTATGCGGCATTCCTTTGCCACCGACCTTTTAATAAATGGGGCGGATATCCGCAGTGTTCAAGCAATGCTAGGCCATTCTTCTATTACGACAACCCAAATGTACACACATGTTACCGACCAACAGCTACGTGAAGTTCACAAAGCGTTTCACGGGAAAAGAAATTAATGGCGGTAGACATAAATAACGGTTCCTAGATCATTCTTGAAGTCTCTGACTATATGGTCTACATCACTACCAATTAGCGTCCCTGTTCCTCTAGGGCCTCCAAGATACCAATCGTATCTATACCCACTCAGATTTGGCCCTTGGATCCATAACCAAACACTATTGCCAGGATTGTAAAGAAAATCTGTATAAACCGAGCCATAATACATACCATTCGGACAATTACCACCACAAGGAGATACACTAAAACCGGAACCAGGAGTCTCTGAACCCCTGGCACCAGAAGAATTGGAATAATATTGTCTGATATTGGTTGCTCCAAATTGGGCTAAACTTGATGGCATTACAATGATTCGAGAGGATCTAACCCCTAGCGATATGTTACAATTCGTTCTATTTTTATCCATATTCAATATTCGATTCCCGAACGTGTTTATCCCAGATACATCATCATCACACTCGAAACTCCAATCGCGAATACCATGAAGATAGTCGGTAGACACGATAACCCGAACCGATGTATTTTGTGGAATTGGTTTGGTAGCACCTAGGGTGTATGATGATCCATTTATGGTTATATTAGTAATTCCACTAGGTATATTGGAATTTATAATTAGGTTATAAATAGGTATTATTTCAAGATTTATTGTTGCATCGGTTGCTATATTGGGGATATCACATCTTTCAGAAGAACTACAACCGGAACCAGTAAGCATGTATTTACTTGATGGAGAGATTGAGACGACCACATTAGTTCCACCTAGGACAATTTGATCCCAACTGTTCACACCACCAGCAAGCCCACCAATTGTGTTAGATGATAGATTACCGTCTAGTGTAACACTGACACTTTCGTTACCTTCAGAGTCTAGAGATGCATCTTTGTTTATAGTTAAATGATACCTTGGTCTATAAGCTGTTCCGATAAATTTCATGTTTAGAAGGAAGCTGGTTTTAATATTATGACCATCAAAAATAATAAGTGAGGGGCTTGGTCGAGGGCTAATTGCCATATATTCGTCTTTTACCCTGTCCCAAGGTGTTTCACTCGGTTGGCCACATATAAGGGTTTTATTATCAAAAATCCAACCATCTGTATCACGATTTACTAGAATACATGGGCTATTATTAATAAACTCCCCTATCGAAATTCGGTTAAAGGTGTAGGAACCCATATGAAATGTTGTACTTCCGACACATTGGCCTGAACTAGTGCCTCCCGTATCTTTTAATATTTTGACGGTAAATATGCCGCTGGGTTCAGAATAATCAATCTTAATTCTAAAATTTGTCGAGGTAGAAACATCGCCTGTATATGGTATATTATTCGTTTTAAGCAGTGTAGTTCCAGGCATTACATAGCTGATCACGAAATTATCTTTTAGTACAGCCACCCTAAAGGCTTGATCAATCCGTCCGCCCGAATAGTTAGCTGTGCCAACTGCACTAAACCAAGCAGTGTCGCTAGAGTCCCGAAAAAGATCGAACTGTTGTTTAAAGGAATGACCAAGATTACCATCCTTTATTTTGGCAGAATTTAAAGCCAGTGAGCGATAATAATTATCGCCCGCGGCATTTATATCGAGATTACTCCAGTCTAAATCTGCCGTAAGGTCTTGAGGAAAATCTAAGACATCACCAACATTGGCTTCGGGCTTTATTTCGGCTTTGATTTTTCGAGAAACAGAGCCAACTGTTCCCGTGCTTTCCGGAAAACAATGGTCGGTAGTTGAGCCTGGTCCCATTACCAGTGTGTAGTTACCGTTGTTTAAATTACCTCTTACAGTTTGACCAAATAGTTTTGAACAACCTTCTGTGTAGGCAACTTCAATCCCGGTGCGTGCCAGGCTGTAGGCAAGATTTGACTGTTCGCTCCCGGTGGCTATCTGGGCTTCTTGGCTGGTGGTAGTAACACTAGCAGCAACAATAATCATTACGATGGTAATGATTATGATGGTCCAAATAAGAGAAACTCCTTTGATTTTTTCCTTAATCATAAATCTAGCCCTTCCACATAAACACTTTCTGTAATAGTAATTTCGTCTTGATTGGCCGGATCGGTTGCCCCTTTGTCTTCGGCAGTTAGTGAAATGTTCAAAATTTTGCCACTCAAACTAAAGGTTAGGGAGCTGATATTTATGTTATCACTGGTTATTGAATAAGTTGGATAACTACCTTCTGTTCTGGTTATTTTGTCTCCGGAATGAGTGTAGACTACGGTTGTAACAACCACACCCGAAGCCGGGTCTTTATAACCAATAGTCATTGTATCACTAGATATAGTAAGCGTGTCGGCGGCTCGGGCTTCTTTTGAAATAAGTTCCATTCCAATACGAGCATTTTGCTGAACTTCTCTGATAATAATATTTTTTCGTTGAAGCTTAAAAATATCAACGATTATACCAAGACTAATGGTCAGAACAACAATAAAAATACCCATGGCAACAGTTAGCTCTACTAATGTCAGGCCCCTTTTTTTCATGATGATGGCCCCACTAAGGTTGAAGATTGGATTTTTTGATAACTACTGCCGGTTGTCCAATCAACATAAACCGTAATTTCATAATAACCGTCTGATGGTGTTACTCCGATAATCTTATCAACTGCTAAATCGGCTGCAGTTCTAGGGGTTATTGTTATATAGCGGCCGAAAGGCGAACCGGGCTCTACGGAAGGTAAGGGGCTTGTGGTGACAGGATCAATCCCCGGTGAGTCAAGAACTAAACCGTCTCGCGATACATTTACGGTATATTTACCCTCTGCGCCACAGTTTTTCAAATGGTTATAAGCAATATCAGAACCTTCATTGACCAAGGACAAGGCTTGAGTGCGGTATTTATTTGAAAAAACTAACTTATTGGCCAAAATCATAGCGGAATAGGCGGAGGTAATTGCAATCGCAATAATACTGAGTGATACCATCACTTCTACTAATGTTTCACCTTTGTGGTGTTTAAAAATCATAATACTGCACCTGTTCCACCGTTAATTGTAACGCTTGTAGAAGTACCGTTAATGGTAAAACTAAATTCGAAATCAGCAGTAACAGTTCCAGAGGGTTGGATAGATTCAAATTTGGGATTATCGGGGATATCTAGGCCATTGTTTAAGGCCCCAGTGATTTGATAGTATTTGCCGGTCGGCACAGTATAGATTAATGTGATTTGATCGAAGTTAGCACCACTTGTGACATTCTTAATACTAATTTCACTCGGAAATGCTTGATTCAAATCACCGGATATCCCACTGCCGTAGGTTGAAGCGCTTGTACGCCACTCGCCATCAGGGCCATCGTCGTTGCAATACCGATACCGTGATATCTTATCATTATCATCGCCAGGTACTTTTTCGACGACTAAAGCCCACATGGCAGGGCTACAATCATCCTCGGCTTGTTTTGTTTCGATGGCATAGAACTTTGTTTTCTGGATTTCTCCAAGAAATTGCTCTTTTGCGCCCTCAGCTCTTTGTTGTTTTTGGGTAGAAACTAGTGCCGAAACGCCAATAATTCCCAAAAGTGCCATAATTCCCATGACTACAACCATTTCGGTCAAGGTGAAACCCCTCTTATAATTTGAAATTTTTAATTTGAAATTTTTAATTTTGGAAACCCTCCGAGAACTAAATTCCTAAAAATATTTTAACATACCAGGAGACAATTTGAGAACCGAAGATGAGTGACACAAAGGTACCGAGTGCCAAGAAGGGGCCAAAAGGAACCTGGTGGGAATTTTTAATTTGAAATTTGAAATTTTTAGTCAATTTTAAATTACTAATTTTAGAATTTTTAATTAGGCCTGATATTCCATAAATTGAGCCGGAAATAGAGGCAATTAGGATTGCAAGGATTGAGTTAAACGGGCCAAGGAGAAGACCCATCCCAAAGACAAATTTTGCATCGCCTCCTCCCATCCAAGTTTCTTTTGAAAAATAGACCAATGCCCAGAAGGTTAGAAATAGAAATGAACCGGTTAATAAGTGGTAAGGGAACAGGGATAAGTGATCAGGATTGTATATTAAGGTAGAAATAAGCAGATATAGTGAGCAAGAAAGAATAAAAGCAAGATTATATCCATTTGGGATTTCTTTGGTTTTAAAATCATAGACAGCAATAAGTAATAGGGTAATAGTGATAAGGAGTAATAGAAATAAGAGTATAGAATTAAGAATTAAGAATTGATTAAAAATTTCAAATTTCAGATTAAAAATTTTGGATATCCAATTAGACAGGACTATTCCTGGTGTGGAGTAAACTGCCACGAGGGCAAAAGCAATACCCGTCGTGAGCTCAATAATTGGATATTGAATTGAAATTTTCTTCTTGCAGTTCCTGCATTTGCCCCTGAGCACTAAGTAGCTGATTAGAGGAATGTTATCATACCATCGGATTATTTGTTGGCATTTGGGGCAGGCAGAGCGACTAAGCATGGTTTTTTTGTTCTGGGTGCGATAAACCAAAGCATTAATAAAACTTCCCATTATCAAACCCAATATAAAAAAGATAAGTAAATATAAGATCATAAATCTATTATAGGTAAATTCAGGCAATAAAAAAACAGTCCTTTTTGTGGGCTGTTTTTTTATTGCTTTAGTGTGTAATAGTATCGATACTGCCACCACAGCTAGAATTATAGATGGTGATAGTAAATGTTGAAGTTGTTGAAACGACTCCTCCCCCACCATTACCGCAAGAGCCTGCTTCGTATGATGTGGCATAGCTTGCAAGAGTTCCTGTCAGTAAAGTATTTATGTCTGCTGTTTCAGCCGGATATTTTCCTCCATTTCGTGCAGCATATGATTCCATAGCAACTTCCAGAGTCCTGGCATTTCCTCTGTTTTGAGATTCAACACTAGACCTTCTGGCTGCAGCTATGGCTGCAATAGTGAGTAGCGACAAAACTGCGATAATTGCCATGACGACTACGAGTTCGATAAGGGTAAACCCTTTTTTATTTTTCACTTTTCACCTCCTTTACTTTTTGATATTTTAATTATCCTTTTATCTGTTTTTTTTGTCAACTAGGCTTTAAAAAGATAGATTGGCAACATGGTCGAAACCAGTGCCGCACCAATCAGAAGTCCTAAAATTATTATGGCAAAAGGCATAATAAGCTCGGTGATGTTTTTAACGGCAGTGTCTACCTCTTCTTCATAATAATCGGCAAGGTTGTTGAGCATGCTATCCATTTCACCGGTTTTTTCCCCAACTGCAATCATCTGAGGGACAACCGGTGGAAAGATTTCATCCTTTTTTATCGCATCTGAAAGTGAAACACCGGATTTTACTTTTTCTCTAATTTCCTCTAGCGATTCCTGATAGTTTACGTTCCCGATTGCCTCAGAAGTGATATGCAAGGCATCGAGCAGTGCAACCCCAGAAGAAATCAAGCCAGCCAAAGTCCTTGTGAGCCTGGCGATATATAGTTTGGTTAGGAGTATTTTTATGATTGGGGTTTTTATTTTTATTGTATCCCAGACTTTTCTGCCGGCAGGTCTTTTGGCGAGTATTCTAAGAACAAAACTAAGAGCAATTATAAAGATTATGACAAAAGCACCATAAGACCGCATGAAAGAACTGATGCCAACCATTATCTTTGTTGGGGTCGGCAAATCTTTGCCAAAGTCTTTATAGAGGCTCTCCATTTGTGGGACAACATAGATTGACATTGCAAATAGGAAAACAATAGCAACAACAATCAAGATAATCGGGTATATCAAGGCACTTCTAATTTTTCTGACCAAGCTTTGTTGTTTTTCGAGCTGGTCGGCGAGTCTTGCCAGGGCCTTATCGAGGTTACCACTCGATTCACCGGCAGCAATGATTGCAATATCGAGCGGAGAAAATAACTTTGGGAATCTGGCAAGTGAATCTGCTAGTCTGGAGCCACCTTCGACATTGGAGTAGACTTGCTCGAGCATTTTTTTGACACTCTTTTTTGATGTTTGTTCTTCAAGTGTCTTTAGCGATTGGGAAATTGGTAGTCCGGCGTTAATCATGGTTGAAAGTTGTCTTGAAATAACAACTTTGTCACGGAGACTCACCTTGTTTCCAAACATGTCAAAAGAGCCTTGACCGGCAGGAAGAATAGAGATTGGAAACATATCCTTTCCGGTTAATATTTTTGCTGCTGCAGCTTCTGATTCGGCTTCGATTTCACCTTTTTGAAATTCACCGGCTTTATTTTTGGCAGTGTACTCATAGAGTAGCATCTTAACCCCTCACAAGCCTTTCAAGTTCTTTTATATCGATTGCATAGCCCTTTGCTTCATCAAGAGTTATCTTTCCGGATTTAATTAGGCTTGCCAGGGTGTGATCCATGGTTTGCATACCTTCTTCTGCACTAGTTTGAATCACGGCATCAAGTTGATGGGTTTTTCCTTCACGGATAATATTTCTGACAGCTGGGTTTGCGACCATAATTTCTGATGCGGCGACTCGACCACCACCAATCTGTGGGATTAATCTTTGCGAAACAATTGACATTAAAATATTTGATAGCTGAACTCTAATTTGTTGTTGTTGGTGAGGAGGAAAAACATCAATCATTCTGTCGACCGATTGAGCGGCATTGTTGGTGTGCAGAGTTGCCAGAACCAAGTGTCCGGTTTCGGCAATAGTGATTGCGGCGGCAATGGTTTCGAGGTCTCTCATTTCACCGATAAGGACTACATCCGGGTCTTCACGGAGGGCACTTCGGAGTGAGGCAGCAAAGGAACGAGTGTCATAATGAACCTCTCTTTGCTGAACAATCGATTTTTTATTTTCGTGGGTATATTCAATTGGGTCTTCAATGGTAATAATATGGACGGCTCTTTCTGAATTGATTTTGTCGACCATGGCAGCAAGTGTAGTAGATTTACCCGAACCGGTTGGGCCGGTAACAAGGACAAGTCCTCGAGGGAATTCAGTAAATTTATTAGCTACTTTTGGCATTCCTAATTCTTCGAGGGTTCGGATTTTTGTGGGTATCAAACGCAAAGCAAGTGCCATGTTGCCTTTTTGATGGAAAGCATTGGCACGAAAACGGGCTACGTCACCAAAGGCAAAAGAAAAATCAACCTCCATATCTTTAAGTAAAATATCTTTTTGAATATCATCAACGATTGAAAAGATTAATCGTTCGACATCAGTGGCGGTTAGAGGTTGGGTATTAGTAACGGGTTTTAATGCACCATCCACACGGAGTGTTGGTGGTAGCCCCACTGTAAGATGTAAATCTGATGCATCTTGTTTTACAACCTCTTCGAGTAACGATTCAATTTTTGTTGTTTCTGCCATATTTCCCTCCGATTAAATGATATCAAACTTCTGAGGCTTTAGCGATAACCTCTTCGATTGTTGTAATTCCTTCAAGTGCCTTTAAAAATCCGTCCTGTCTCATTGTTATCATACCTTCTTTAATTGCCTGTGCTTGAATTTGGGTTGTAGTTGCTCTTGCGACAACTAATTTTTCTATTTCCGGTGAGACAGTGAAAACTTCGAACACTCCGATTCGACCACTGTAACCGCTTTGATTGCATTGATCACAGCCGACTGCTTGATAGATGTCGAAATCTTTTGTTCCAGCCCCCGGAACAACTTTATAACCAAGATTTGCCCGTGTTTTTTCGTCAAGGACAGATAAGTTACCAAGTGTATTTTCGATGGCTACAATCATGGCGGGTCCAGCTTTAGCGATTTTCTTACATTTGGGGCAGAGTTTTCGCACTAATCTTTGACCTATTGCTATGGATACGGTCGAAGCAATTAGAAATGGTTCAATCTTCATATCAAGCAGTCTAGGTAAGACACCCGATGCATTATTAGTGTGAAGTGTTGAAAGAACCATATGACCCGTCAGCGAAGACTGAACAGCAAGGTCGGCAGTTTCGGCATCACGAATTTCCCCGACCATTACAATATCCGGGTCTTGACGCAAAATAGATCTTAATCCAGCCGCAAAGGTAAGCCCAACGCCTGCGTTTACTTGAATTTGGTTAACCCCGGGAACCTGATATTCCACCGGGTCTTCAAGTGTAATGATGTTCACAGCGGCGGTATTGAGTTTTGTTAAAACGGCATAAAGACTGGTTGTTTTTCCGGAGCCGGTTGGCCCGGTTGAAAGGATCATCCCATGGGGTCTTTTTAGTCCATCTTGAATCAAATCATAGGCCCTTCCGCGAATACCTAGCTCTTCCAGGTTTATAACTCCGGCACTTTTGTTTAGAAGTCTCATTACTACCTTTTCACCATGGACCGTTGGTGAAACGGCAACACGGACGTCTATTTCTTGATTGTCGATATTCACGTCAAAACGACCGTCTTGAGGAACACGGTGCTCATCTATTTTTAAATCTGACAGAATCTTTATTCTGGAGATTAAAGCAGAGACAATGTGGCTTGGCAGTGACATGGTTTCTTGCAGTATTCCATCGACACGATAACGGATTTTAAGGCTGTTTTCCCAGGGTTCAACATGGATATCTGAGGCTTTTGATTTGATGGCATACTCTAAAATTGTATTAACTGCTCTGGTTACCGGTGCATCTTGAATCAGCCCATTAATATTTTCTTTACCTTCTAGGTCATCTTCAAGTTTTGGAATATCCTTTTCGATATTAATGTCACCAATTGCCTCGCTCACTTCGCTTGAGAGGTCTTTATATTGATCGAGAGCATGCTTGACGCTTTCGGGAGAGGCCATATAGGGAACAACTCGCATACTTGACTTTCTTTCGATAAATTCAATTGCAGTTATGTTGTTGGGGTCAACCATTGCAACATTTAATGAACTGCCGGTTGTCCCAAAAGGAATTGCCTGAAACTTTTTAGCAAGTTCTTTTTTTAAATAACCCAAAATTGTAGGATTTATGTTGAACCCAGAAAGATCTACATATGGCACAGACATTGAAATAGCGATAGCCTTAACAACCTCTTCTTTAGTAATGTCCTTATTGGCAAAAAGAATATCTCCCAAGCTTTTATTTGAACGGACACTCTCAATTTTTGCCGCATCTAGTTTAGCCGGTGTTAATAATTTAAGATTGACCAAAACCTCTTCAAATTTTTTTTGGTCTGTTACTAGCATGATTTACTCCTAATAATTCGCAAAGAGATCTGATTTTCCGATATTGTCCATTGCCGGTTTCGGATAGCTCAGCTTTTTTTGGATCTGTTCGTAAGTTTCTTCGTCTATATCTTCATTCACATATTTGTACTCATCATTAGAAAGCTCGGGGTTTTGGCTTTTATTAACAGCATTAGTCGATGGGAATAGCATTTTATATCCAAAAAAAGCGGAAACAGCGATAATAACGACTGCGACGAGGACTGTAATGATTCCTTTAATATTCTTCATTTTATCTTCACTTTCTTAAAAAAGTTTTAGTTGTCATTTTAACCCCCACGGTGCTGGAATCTGAGCTTAAATCGAGGCTTTCTACAGAGATGATTCGGAGTGCCTTTTCGGTTTTATCGAGCATAACTTTTAATGCTCCGTAACCGGTAGCTTGTCCGTCGAGTGCATAATCTGCGGTGGTGATAATGGCGCTGCTAGTTGTGCTGCCAGTCGTTGTTTTTGATTCGGTTGAACTTTTTAAACTGGCCCCGCTTTCTGAGGCTATTCTTTCATATTGAACAAAAAGACCGGCCACATCGCTGTCTGTTGGCAGCGCTGCAAGGACTACTTTGTTTTTTTCTTTTAGCTCCTCTTCTTTAGCCTTTAATTTTTTTAGGTTTGCGAGTCGATTTTGATCTGCCTTTAATATCTCGCGTCTGGCTTTTAGTTCGGCAGAAGTTTTAGTGAGATCGTTCCAAAGGAATCTACCTAAAGTGAAGGTTACAATAAGAAAAATTATCACTGAAACGCTCGTTACAATTGTTACAAATTTTAAATTTAGCTCTTCCTTTTTTTCTTCTACCATATGGCACTCCCATTAAAAATCATGTCGATTGAAAATGATACTTCATCACCGGTTTCTTTTTTATAGCCTTTTGTTGTCACTTCTGTGAATAAGTTGTTCAAAGTTGATGAAATATTATTATCACCAGTTGCTTGTTTTGTTTTTGGATCATAGGTCAATTTAGTTTGCTGTTCAACCACTGGTTCGGATTCAGTCTCTGTTGTGGTTCCGGTTTTTGTGATGGAGATCTCTTGAGTTGTTGCCGGATCAACATAAACACCCGCGACCCAAGTACCGTTTAGTTTTACCATTGTTGTTGTGACAAAATCTCCGTTTGAGACAGTAATCTCTTCTCCCGGATTACCCTTTCCGGTGAGAGTTAAAACAGTATAATTTTTTTGACTTTCGATGTATCTGGCCATTGAATCGATGTTTTTCCCTTTTAGGGATGCAGCAATGGTGCCATCAGACGATAATTTTAGGGTTACATATTTTACATCTGCCGGAGCTGCTTTCTCTAAATGCACCAAAAGTTTTGTCCACTGGTTTTTGCCGTCAAGAATATCCTTTGCTCCTTTTAGTCCTTTTTCGAGTGAGATGACGGTTTCTTCCAGCTCTTTGTAGTTATTTATTTCTGCTCGAACTTTTGTGATATCCTTATTGGTTGAGTTAATTACCGATTTTTCCGCAATTGTAATTCCAAAGATAATAATCAAACTACCAAAAAGGATGGCCAAAAGAGTTGCTGCGAAAATTGTGGCAAACTTATTAACCCTTTTTGTTTCGAGCTTTTTTTCTTGATAGTCTGATACTAAATTTATTTTTATCATATTGTTATTCCCTCATCGCCAGTCCGACAACGGTGGCAAATTCCGGTGCAATTTGATTTAGTTTATCTGAAAAACTTGGCTGGAAAGATATTTTTGACCAAGGGTTGCCATAAAGCACCTCAACTTCCATAGTGGATTTAATATATTCAGCAAGTAGTGGCAAGCGGGACGAACCACCGGTTAGGATAACTCGTTGAACCTGCTGACCAAATTGTTCCTGATAAAATTTGTTGATTCGGATTGATTCATCTAGAATATTCTTTAAAACAGGTTCAATTGCTTTATAGACTTGGCCTTCTAGCTTGTCTTGAGAAAGGCCAAATTTCATTTTGAATGTTTCTGCCTGATCTTTATCAAGCCTGAGTCCTTGAGAAATCGCTCTAGTCATGGCGTTCCCGGCGACAGAAAGGCTTCTAGTGAGTGAAAGAACACCATTCTGAACGATTGCAACCTCGGTTGTGTTTGACCCAATATCTAAAATCATAGCCAGTGGGTCCTGAGGATTACCAAGTGACCTGCCCATGCCAAAAGCAGCAGTCTCGAGTGCTATTGGGTTTAGCTCGGCGTATTTGAATAAATCAAGCATTGAATTCACTTTGCCTTTTGTGGCGGCAACAATCATCACCACAATCTCTTTGGTGGTGGGATCTTGCCTAATGACCTGCCAATCAAATTTTGCATCCTCAAGTTTTATTGGCAAGTTTTGTTCGGCCTGAAATTTGATGGCTTTTGCGAGTTCTGATTGGCTCATGTTAGGAACTTTTATGACAGTATTAAAAACAGAAGTCCCCGGAATTGCACTGACGACATTTTTAGTGTCGATTTGGGTTTTTTTCAAGAGCTCGGTAATGATTTTTGCAAGGGCTTGTTGATCGATTTTAGAATCGCTTTGTGTCAAACCCTCTGGAACATCGGCAGAACCAAAGGCAGAGAGTGAATAATGACCGTTTCCACCCGAAAGTTGAACAACTCGAATATTGTTTGCACCAATATCGAGACCAAAATGATTTATATTCCCTCCGAGTATCCCCATTATTTTTCTTTCATTAATAGACTTCTTGATTAAATTTTAACAATAAGTGACATGATGGGCAATCATATTTTATGGTTTAACTTCACGAGAAGAATTTTCAGTTGTCGGTTCCACCCGAACGTCACAAGTACCAGTAACATTATTATCATCATTGTCTTTACCAACTATATCTATTTTATGATGAACGGCAGATGTAAATGTTTTCTTAATAGTTAAAGGAACAGGTGAGGTGTTGATGGTTTCTTCTTCTGAAGTTCCTAGTCCACTATCAATTTGCCATTCTGAAACAGATTTAAAATCGAATGCCTCAAAGGTTACAGTAACCGGAGTTTCAGAGGTAATCGTGGAGTCGTTTTCACCGATTATGCGGCAGGCCGCATTACTGCTTGGTGTGGGTGGCTCCCCTACCTGGAAATATCGGGTACCCGTCCAGATGTTTGTTGAGGGTTCTATGCCATAATTAGTTTTGTTCTCGGCACCATGTTCATCTTGACCTTGGGTACGCCATTCATAGTAACCCGGGGATACGGCTAGATTCGCCGTAATGTCGGTGAATTGATCAACGAAATTTGCTGGTTTTAAGCCATAGTTATTGGCGTAATCTATTACTGTCCAAGAACCCCATGCCGTATCACTAAAAGATTTGTAGCGATACTGAAATCTGCCTTTGACCTTATCCACATTAGATGAGTATTTAGTATCATTTCTCGAGGTATCTTCTGAACATGTAAAATCACTTGAAGTTGAGCGGTCATTATAATCATCAACATCCATTGTAAGTGTAATCGACGTGACTGTTTCGGCGATTTTTTCCGGGTTAGAGGCAGAGGTAGATCCGGGGCTCAGAGACCTGCTGATTGGCATGTAGTTATGGTCGAAGTAAAACCCATTAGTTACTAATTCTCCGTTATTTCCATCACCTTCACAATTTTCATCTTCGTTTAGGTTCAACTTGGCTTGGGCAATTTCATCGGTTGTACCGTTATTTCTTGTGCGCCAAGAGTCTTCTGTGCTGTCTACAGATTCTCTAGTTACCCAAAACCAATTGCCGGTTTTTGCGTCAGCTCCGTTAGTCTTTGGAGTATCAGGATTATCTTGTTTTGGCAAATTTATATAAGCGACTCTACCAGAAGAACAATAAAAGCTCCTGTCATATGCACAAAGATTGGTACCCCAAGCCGTCTCATTCCCGTTCCTTTTTCGATCAGAATTGAAATCAACACACCTTACCGGATTGGGTGAACCGCAGTTGCTACCATCATTACTTGCTGCCAGTGGATCGGTACTCGTCCCAGTACAAACTATAAAATTTTGGTTGCGTAATTGGTGTGCGGCACCATCTGTTCCCCAATATCTTAATTCAACTTCAATGTCAGCATTATCGGAAGAACATTTATTTCTGCAGGACGAATAATAAGCATAAGCTTTGTTAATGCTAAACAATCTTGAAACAGTCTCTTTTACACTAGTTTCTTGTGTTACTTTATACTTTTTGTACATTGAATCTAACCAGTTGCGATAAGTTGGATATATTCCATCTTTGGATTCATTGACGATAAAAATTGCGTACCGATATTCTTTTTCGGTATCACCAAATTCACCAAAAACACCCTTATCGACAATTGCTTCAGATACTTCACCTTTTTTCATGTTTTGGATAGCCTCAGAAAAGTATGATTTTTCCGTAAAATCATTATCCTCACTAGTAAAAGTGCCTGATAATGCAGGTGATCTTGGTAACAGTGCTTGAACTCCTAAATTCGGATCACTTCTGAGCACATCCTTAGCTGAATCATAAGTTAAATCTTTATTGCGCAGTTTCGTTTTTATTTCATTCGCAAGTTGTAAAGCGGCATCTTTTTGAGCTTGTATTTTTACTTCGTCTCCTTGACCCTCTGTTTTATAACTTTCGTTATTGGTTTCATAATATTTGTGAAAATAGAAAAATAATTTGTTACCAGACTTAGAGCCTATTTGTTCTTTTTTTATCTCTTCCAAGAGTAACTCTTGTCTAATGGCTTTTTTCATTATTGTAACCTGATCTTCGGTGTAACCTTCAAGGCTTTCAAATCGATTTTTTAGTTCTTTTCCCACTTCTTCATCTGAGATACTAATGCCCAATGAAGCGGCTTCTTTTTCCACAATTTCCTGGAGGATTAATTCATCAAGTAGAGATTGCTTTTCTTCATCAGAAGAACTGGGGTTTTCTTTATCTTTAGAGAAATTTACTGAATATATTTTTTGGTTCAAATCATCTTTGGTAATTTTTTTATCACCAACAAGAGCTAGAACATCGCTGTTAGTTGAAACTTGGTTAGTAAAAAATAGATAACCGGAAAATGCGACAAATATAATTCCAAAGACAACAGTTAGGATAAGTACTATTTTCAATCCTTTATTAATCTTTGATTTAGGCATTCAAACCTCCTTATTTAATATAATAAGTATCTTTTAATGGCCCCAAATTGTCAATTTTTCTGTTTTTTATGGTCTGACTTCGTTGCCTTGTTGACTTTGATTTGGATAGACCGTTACTTTACAGGCGGCAGTCTTTGTTGTGCCTGCTTGATCTTTTCCTGTTACAACAACGTCATAGGTTCCAACATCTGAGAAAGTTTTTTTAACGGTTGTATTACCTGCTTCGGTACCTGCAGCACCAAAATCCCATTTGTCGATAGATTTAAAGTTTTCGGCCTTAAAGGAGGCAGTGATTGGAGTAACTGCAGCAATAGAGTTAGACCCTGTTTCGTTTATAATACACGAGACATTGCTTGCAGCTGGCTGATCTACTTTAAAATACCATGATGAGGTCCATTCCGGTTTTGAATCTAGATTTTGTTTATCCCGAGCTTTAACTTGCCATTCGTAAGTTGTTCCTTTTTTAAGAGTCATATAACTAGTTATTGTAGCACCGCGATTATAAGCATCTCCCACGTCAGCCCAATCACTTGAATCGGACGGTCTCCATCCTGTTTCGGTCCAACTTGAAGTGCCAGTTTCTCTGACTCTGAATTTAATTTTACCTAATCGGTTGTTTTCATAAGAATCCGGATCGGTGTGATATCCAAAAACCGTGACAGTGTTAGAATCAGAAGGAAGAACAACAGGGCTAGTTGAAGTCCCGGCATTTTTATATGCTGCTGTTTTGCCGTTTATTCCAATTCCATAGTGATAAGGAGTTGGTCTTCTGTTCGCAACCGGCCTTAATTTAATTTTGCCGTCATTGTCGGTGTTTTCAGCTCTGACTACTGATTTTTTGTTCCAGCTATTGCCGTCCCATTCATAAAATTCTGCATTAACAGATCCCGAAACAGGTTTATCTAGGTTTGTGTTTGATCCATTTGGAGCGACATTTCTCTCGGTCCATTTAATCGAATAATAACCCTTTCGGCTTATCTCAATATCCCACATAGCATAGCAGCTTAACCAGTGTTTTCCATCAGAATTATCGTCATTTCCGATCATAAAGGATTCATCTTTAGCTGTGAAGTTTCCACTGGTTGGGATGCTAAAACCACTACATTTTGGGATAGAATAGCCTGAGCTTTTCGACCACTCCACTTTGGCATCCTTTATTCTTCCTCCACCCCAAACAAGAGTGTCTTTGACTTTTAAACCACTAAAGTGAGTGTTCGCACATTGTGCCAAAACCTCATTGATTCCGAGCATAGCTGTAACATTTGATAGTTT
>Ga0172371_10002939_pt1 | contig 26723 bp, 31 predicted proteins | sample Lak12m_FD_114543 | JGI IMG/M metagenome (GOLD analysis project Ga0172371, IMG submission 114543) | Freshwater microbial communities from Kabuno Bay, South-Kivu, Congo - kab_022012_12m | ecosystem: Environmental > Aquatic > Freshwater > Lake | place: Democratic Republic of the Congo: South-Kivu... | reverse complement strand
TTTAATCAATACGCCAACGAACTAGGTTTAACCCTACAAAACTGGCTAATCTATGCCATCACCCATTTAGAAGAAACCAATACCCAAATAGATAATTACCAGGGTCAAGGTAAAGCATGCTACCTACTAGCCTCATTTCTTTCGGGCAAGGTGCCGAACTGCTATCGGAACCGTGACAATTGTCAGGCTAACCTCAACAGGAACAATCCGTTCAACTATAACTCCGATAATGGCTCTCGTTCCGCGGCAAAACTCAAGTATTTAATGATTTATACCAGCCGCCCAGCATTCGTCCTATTTCGTCAAATTTAGCTTGGATTTGGAAAATTTTAGTTTCATTTACTAGTTTTAATTCTAAAAGTAACCGGGTTTTTAAAACGGAAATTTCTAGATAGCTTTGAGATTTAAGTAGATAGGCGGATTTTAAGGGTCTAGGTGTGTTTTTAGCAAGCAGTAATTCCTTTAATAAATCCATTATACTGTTTTCCAAATTCATTCCAATCGAATAACGCCACCTTTTTTCCAGATGATTAGTAATGTCAATCGAAGTTTTGTAAACTTCATAAACCCGATTTATTATGGGCAAAGTATCCATTAATTTAAGTTTAACAAAAATATGGCAAAGTTGGTATCTTTTTAGGCGAAGCAAGAAAATTGCCCCCGAACTAGATAAATTTCAATATTATTTGGAGAAAAATCTCTTTAATCTATGCCTAGAACTTAAAAATGGTAAATGGAGTCACGGAAGATATCGAGAATATGTAGTTTATGATAATAAAAAGCGGAAAATTTCTGTTGCTTTAATTAGAGACAGAATTGTCCACAGATTGATTTACGAATTTCTAGTAAATATTTATGATAAAGCTTTTGATTATGATGTTTGGTCATGCAGAAAAGGCAAAGGATTATGGGGTGCTATTAATCGAACTCAAAAATTAGCTAATAAATATATTGGCAGTTTTGTTTGGCGGGCGGATATTAAGAAGTTTTTTGATAATGTTGACCATGATACATTAAAAAATGTTTTAAAAAGAAAAATAACTTGTTGTAAAACTCTAGAAATTTTGGGTAAGATTATTGATAGTTATGCAAGAAATAATGAGATTCTTCACTGCGATCAGGTTGATAAGTTAAATTGCGTTGGGGGGGGCTTGAAAGAAAAGGAATTGCTATTGGTAACTTAACCAGTCAGATTTTTGCCAATATCTACTTAAATGAATTGGACAGATTTGTTAGAAACACAATTAAACCCCAAGCATATTTACGATATGGTGATGATTTTATTATTTTTTCAAAGGATCTTGCTAAATTGGAGCAAATACGAGAGAATGTAATTGGGTTTTTGGATGAGAAATTAAGGCTAGCAATCAACTTTAAAAACAATATTATTATCAGACCAAAATGGGGGCTAAAGTTTTTAGGTGTAATTATTGATCCAAACTTGAGAGTTTTAAATAAGAGAAATCAAAAACGGATAATAAAAAAATTGAATCTAGAAAATTTAGCAAGTTATTTTGGACTTGTTAAACAATATGATAGAAGAAAATTGATTGAGTTTAATTGGCAAATAATGGAGAAATTATATGAATGAATTTTATGAAGTAAGATTAGATGACAATATTGCGAAAGAACAGATAATATCTTTAACTGAGGAAGAAAAATTTACTATTTTGACAAAAGCCGATATAAGAAGAAAAGAGAAATCAATTCGAGTTATTACCTCAAATTTAATCATACCAGAAAACGAAACATTAAAAGATTACAATGAAAATGAATTGAAATCGGCTATGGCCGAAGCTAGTGGGAAATCAGCTGTGGAAAGAATGGAAGCAGAAAATTATTTACGTGAAAATGACGAGAATTTTAGAACCAAAGCTGCAGCTATGGAAGATATCGTACCAAACCTTAGCGCCTATTTAATAGCGGAAATTGTTAAATATAAGCAGATTGTTGGCATGGAATTTCGTGAGGATTTGAAAAAAGCTAAAGAATTGGTGCAAAAAGCGATTAGTATTCCTAAGTTTGTGCCCAATGATTTGTTACCAGAGGCAATTATTTTGGGAGTGGAAAAAAGGGAGATAGAAAAAAGCAAAATGCCAGATCTGCAGCAAATTGCCCAACAAGTAATCAACGATAAAAGTTTGTTAAGAGAGTATGCTTTGGTTTTAGAGGAAGAAGATAGAGAGAAATTATTAAGCTATATTCCCAAGGATAAGCGCCGGGAAATTGCCGCAATCGTTGATAGAGAATTAGCGCCATTATTAAATGAAAAACTAATTTTAGAACAAGAAAGGCACCAGCAGTTAGCAGTGGCAAAACGAGCCAGCCTGGGACTGGAGAATACGCTGCAATTTGAAGGCAATGTTTCTAAATCTTTAGTTAGAATGTTAAGTGAAACTTTAAAGGAGCTAGATAGGGAAGATAGTGTTAGATTATTGCAGGACTTGGGTTTTAAATCATTGATAAGTGAAAAAGACTTCGATCAACATTTAAAGAAAATTTCTTTTGGCGCAAGAATTATCCAAGAACTTTCTAATATTGATGTATCAAAAGGTAGTAATCTAACTAGGAAGTTTATATCCAAAAAGGAAATACCGGAAAAAATATTTATTTTTTTTATGCAAAAGTTGATGGCCAATGGTTTTGTTACAGCCAAAACAGAAAAATTTATTAAAGATAAACAATACCTACCATTTTTACGCAAATTAATTGCCGAATTTCCTAATCAGTTTAATACTGTTATTGATACGTTGTGCGATCAAAAATTATCAGATTACTCGTTATTAAATAATCAAGAAGAAATATTTCAAGCATTGAAAGATTTGGATTCCTTGACCCCAATAATTTTTAATCGCTACCGCAGAGCTGATGTTGAAGGTAAAAAAGAACTATCAAAACAAATTAGAGATATAAAGCCAAGTTTTTTTCGAAATATTCCCATAAAAAATATTCTACCTCAGGAAGATCAGGAAATTTTGGCAGAAATGGTATTTTTAGCTTACAAACCTGTTGGCATGAGCTTTGAACAAGTTAAAAATTATTTAAGTCAGCTAGAAGATAAAACAAGCGATTTGCAGAGGTATCAATTTCCGCAAGCAGGCTATGATTTTGAACTTTCAAACACTAAATTTTTTAGAATCAAAGAGGGGAAAGGGATAAACACCCAGCAAATTAGTTCGTTTAAACTGCTATTTAGCAGCGCGGATAAAGAAAAACCGGAGTTTAACGATGATTTAAAAAAATTGTTTTTATCACTAGCCAAGGCTAGAACTGATTTTAATACGCCAGAACTTGCAAAAATACTTAGCCTAATTGCCAGCGATGAGCTAGTCACTAATTTTTTGGTTCGTTATCAATCTCTTAGCGAAGAAAATAGTTATAACTATTTAACTGAACTTAAGGAAATATTGGGAGTTTATTTTAAAGATAATTATGAGATAGTTTTAAAAATTTATTTGGTAAATAATCCCAGTTTGGCTGAAAATATCAAAAATATGCTTTCCCAACCCAATCGGCAGCAAGCTATTGACAAACTTTTTGGCAGCCATCACGAACAAATTGATTGGCAAAAGATAAATGATGATGAATTTTTAGCACAAATGCTATCAAAAATTTTATTTAATAAGGTGCTAAAATCTTTTCGTGAAGGAATGGCTCGAGAAATTAATAAATTTGAGGAGAGCGATAAGGGCATGGCTATTTCTGCTACAAAAACCAACCTTAGAGCCTATATATCCAAAAATATCGGTTCGTTTTTTGCTAAAGCTTCAGCAGGCATTTGTACTGCTTCTGATATTAATTTATTTAATCGAAGTGATCACTTCCATATTAATATTGTGGAAAATGAACAAAACGTTCGTGCTAATATTCAGGCCTATATAATTAATTTGAATAACCAAAAGTCTCTACTGCTAAGAGGTTTTAATCCAAATGTGGATTTTTTGGATAAAATTGATCCGGATGCTTTTTGCCATGCAGTCTTTAGGGTGGCCAGAGAATTCCAAAAAGCCAACGCTTTGAGCGGAATTTATATTACAGGGCAAGAAGGAGGATATCACGCACTTTCCAATCGTGAAAAAATAGCTTTTAAATTAAAAAAATATTTGAAAGAAGAAAACATAGTTAATTTTAATTTTAATATTACAAATGATCATAAAATAGATGGAATATATTTAGTTTAGGTTTTTAAGGATAATAAATGATGGTAAAGTTAAAAAATAATCAAAAATACGAAGCAGTAATTGGAATGGAAATACATGCGGAGCTCAAAACTAAGAGTAAGATGTTTTGTAGTTGTAAAAACCTTGCCTACCGGCAGGCAGGCGACCTGTTTAATAGCCAGCAAAATATTAATGTTTGTCCGGTGTGTTTAGGTATGCCGGGAATGTTGCCAGTACTTAATGAGCAGGCGATTGAAATGACTATTAAGACTGGTTTATATTTGAATAATAAAAAACCTGATAATATCGCAAAATTTACTAAATGGGATCGAAAAAACTATTTTTACCCTGATTTGCCCAAAGGCTATCAAATATCACAATATGATTTACCTATAGTTACGGGTGGTTTTATTGGTGTTGGAAAAACTAGAGTTGATTTGACCAGAATCCATTTAGAAGAAGATACTGGGACCAGCAAACATCCGGAGGGGAGGGCCGATGTTGATTATTCTCTTATGGATTATAATCGCGCCGGGGTACCTTTAATGGAGCTAGTGACAGAACCAATTGTAATTGCGATAGATGAAGCTGGTGAACTAGCTAAATTGTTTTGCTTAAGTTACCAAATTAGATTACGCATGCTTGGTGTAGCGGATGCGGATATGGAAAAAGGTCAAATGCGTTGCGAAGCCAACATTTCTGTTAAGCCAGTGGGGCAAAAAGAATTTGGGACTAAAGTTGAGGTTAAAAATTTAAATTCTTTTAAAGCAGTTGAACGCGCGATAAATTTTGAAATTCAGAGGCAGATTGATGAAGTAGAAACTGGCAACCAAATTATCCAAGAAACTCGAGGTTGGGATGATGCTAAGAACAAAACCTATACCATGAGAGTTAAGGAAACTTCAGCTGATTATCGATATTTTCCCGAACCAGATTTGCCACCATACAAAATTGACAATGGCTTGATTAAAAAATTGACGAATGAGTTGCCAGAATCATGGGAAGAACGAGTTAAAAGATATATACAATATGGTTTAAATGAGGCTCAGGCTATTTTAGTTTCTGCTGATTTAGTGCGCGCAAAATTGTTTGAGGAAACAATTGAATTACTTGGCAATAATCAAGCTCAAGAATTAGCAAATTTAATTATCAATAACATTAAAAATTATTTAATCAAACCACAATATTTGGCCGAGCTTATTAATCTTGTTAATGCAAATAAAGTTTCTAAAAATCAGGCTAAAGAAATTTTACCAGAAATTGAAAAAGGACAATCACCATTAGAAATTATTAAAGAAAAAGGTCTCGAACAAATTTCTGATGAGGGAGCTTTGGTGGAAATTATCAAAAAGGTTATCGCTGAAAATTCTGATATAGTTAAAAAAATTAAATCAGGGCAAACGCAAGTAATTGGATTTCTAGTTGGGCAAGTTATGAAGGAAAGCAAGGGTCAGGCTAATCCACAAGTTGTAAATGAAATTCTTCGAAATAAAATATTAAATTAGTTGTAATAATTGGAGAATAAGATGAAAAAAATCGATTCGAAAGTTACCAAAGAATTAAGAAAAGAATTTTTTGAAAGGTTCGCAACATTGGTAGCAGGGGCATTTACATTTGTTGCAGGTTTAGCTTGGAACGAAGCAATTCAGGGAGTAATCAAAAGATATTTTAGCTCGGGTGGAGGTTTAAAATCACAATTAATTTACGCGGTAATTATTACTGTAATTGCGATTGTGGCAATAATGCAAATTAATCGAGTTGCGCGCAAGCTAGAAGGGGTAGAAGAAAAATAATTCACAAGCTCGCATTTGGACTTGGAATGGAGGAATAATGGATGATAGTAAAGAAATTATTAACGAACCAAAGTCATTAACAAAATTTAAGCGCGGCGGTGCTTTTGTGGTGATGTTTTTAGTATTTGCTTTAATAATGGGTGTGGCTGGTGGCTTCATTACGCTAATATTACTTTCTACAAATCAAAATATTAAAAATAAACTGGGAATTAATGATATAAACATTAATTCCACTAAGACAGAAAAAATGGTTCTTGAAGAAAGTTCGGCAATTATTGATGTAACAAAAAAAGTTTCTCCATCGGTAGTTTCAATTGTATTTTCCAAAGATGTTCAGAGCTGGCTTGGATCCTATCAACAGTCTGGTGGGGGCACAGGATTCATAATCACGAGTGATGGTATGATATTAACCAATAAGCATGTCATTTCCGATGCGTCAGCGGAATATACCGTTTTTACAGCAGACGGAAAAGATTATAAGGCAAGAGTTTTATCGGTTGATCCATTTGAGGATATCGCAATAATCAAAATTGAAGCAACTGGGTTACCAGTTGTTGATCTTGGTGATTCTAGCACTACCCAGGTTGGAGAGTGGGTTATAGCAATAGGAAATGCTCTTGCAGAATTCAAAAATACCGTAACTGTTGGGGTTATTTCGGCCAAAGATCGAAAAATTACAGCTTCAAGCGGAAGTAGCTCAGAGCAACTAACTGGATTACTACAAACTGATGCCGCAGTTAATCCAGGAAATTCTGGTGGACCATTAATTAATCTTAAAGGTCAGATTATTGGTATGAACACAGCGGTTGCTGGGGATGCGCAAAATATTGGATTTGCGATTCCTATTAATGTAGCCAAAAAAGATATTGAAAGTGTTCAAAAAACAGGAAAAATTGTTAAGCCGATGCTCGGAATCAGATATTACAATATTTCTAAAGAATTTGCTAAAGCTAACAATTTAAGTGTGGACCACGGCGCGCTAGTATATGGCGGGAAAAATTACGGTGATTTAGCTGTAATACCTGGAGGCCCAGCTGATAAAGCCGGAATTGTTGAAAATGATATAATTACTTCAATAAATAACGAAGAAATTAATGAAAATAATCCAATTACACAAATAATGCAAGCTTATAATATTGGTGACGAGGTTACAATAAAATATCTTCACAAGGGTGAAGAAAAAACAGCTAAGATTAAATTAGAAGAAATGAAATAAAGTTAAAGAAAAATCGGCCGTTTAGGCCGATTTTTCAAATTCCTCAATAGCTTTACTTAATTGTTTTTTTTGATCTTCTTGAATTAGCGAAGAAGTGATTTTGTCTAAATCTCCTTCTAAAATTGTATCAATCTTACTCCACGATTTTCCAATTCGATGATCGGTAATGCGGTCCTGGGGAAAATTATAAGTTCGAATTTTTTCTGACCTATCGCCAGTGCCAATTTGTGACCTTCTTGCATCACCTCTAGTTTTTCTTTCCTCGTTTTCTTTTAATTCTAATAATCTGGATCTAAGAACCGACATTGCTTTTTCCCTGTTTTTTAATTGAGAGCGCTCGTCTTGGCAGCTGACTACAACACCAGATGGAAGATGTGTAATTCTGACAGCAGAATAAGTGGTATTAACCGATTGCCCGCCCGCTCCGCCAGAGCAAAATGTATCAATTTTTAAGTCATTTGGATTAATCTGAATTTCCACTTCTTCGGCAACTGGAAGCACTGCAACTGTTGCGGCAGAGGTATGAACTCGGCCAGATTTTTCTGTCTCTGGAACACGTTGAACTCTGTGAACGCCAGATTCATATTTAAAATATTTATATACTTCAAAGCCGGAGATTTCAGCGACTATTAATTTAATCCCTCCTATCGAAGAAAAACTTGAATTTAACAGGTTAATATTATATTTTTTGTTTTCTGCATATCGTTTATACATTCTCCAAAGTTCGCCGGCGAATAGTTCAGCCTCATCTCCGCCGGTTCCCGCCCGGATTTCTAAAATAATGTCCCTATTATCATTTTTATCTTTTTCAACCAACATTAAACTAAGTCGATTTATTTCTTCTTCAGCCATTTGCTTAAGTTCTAAATCTTCTGTGTGTTCAAGAAGTTCCCGAGCTTCATTTAGTTGTTCAATGATTTCATTTTTATTCATATGTTTTTAAATTTTTTTTGATTTTCCTATGATATTGTATCAGATTATAGGGGTACTTGCAAGAAAAGAAGAGATGGTGTATATTGAGTATAGCTTCTTAGGAAGCAATATTTAAATAAATACAGATAAAATTAATATAAGTCTGTAATATTAGTAATTAATAGGTTATTGGGAGATTTAATGAAGAAAGATATTCATCCAAAATACAATAAAAGCGTTAAAGTAACTTGCGCGTGCGGAAACACATTTACAAGCGGGTCAACTGAGCCAGAACTTCAGGTTGAAATTTGCTCAATGTGTCACCCATTATATACTGGGACTCAAAAACTGCTTGACGTAGCTGGTAGAATCGACAAGTTTAAAGCTAAAATGGACAAAGCAAAGAAATTTAATAAATAAATCTAAAATAATTTTAATTTTTAATTCTTAATTATTAATTAACACGAGAGGTTAATCATGAGTTTGCCATCAATCGAGGAAATGTTCAAAGCTGGTGTACATCTGGGTCACAAAAAGGAATATACCCATCCGCGATCAAAAAAGAATATTTTTTCTATTAAAAATAGAATTTATATTATTGATTTAGAAAAAACATTAGAATATCTTGAAAAGGCGTTAAAATATCTTCAGGATCAATCCAAAAAAGGCAAAACAATTTTATTAGTTGGCTCAAAAAAACAATCTCAAAATGCAATTAAAGAGGCGGGGATTAAATCGGGAATGCCTTTTATTGCTAATCGTTGGATTGGTGGTGCCTTAACTAATTTTTCTACATTACAAAAAAATCTTAAACATCTCGAAGAATTAGACGCAAAAATTGCAAGTGCTGACTTTAATTCCATTATTAAAAAAGAAAAAGCCATGATTCAGAAAGAAAGGGACAGACTATTTTCGAAGCTTGAAGGTTTGAAAAATCTTAGAAAACTTCCTGATGTTATGTTTATAGTTGATACCAGATATGAAAAAAATGCTGTTAGGGAAGCAATGCAATCAAATATTCCAGTTGTTGGAATTTGCGATACTGATTCTAACCCAGACAGCATCGATTTTCCAATACCAGCAAATGATGACGCTCAAAAGTCTATTGAAATGATAGTTGGCTTGATCGCAGAAGTCATAATAAACGCAAGAACTGAGGCTAGCGAAGTGCAAACAAAAACTAAAGCAGATGAAAAGCCAATCGAAGAAGTCATTGATTCTGAGATCGCCAAAGAATTGGAAAATGAAATTATTGAAAAGGACAGTAGCACTGATAATTAAGAATCAATTTAGAAAATAATTTTTTAGAATTTAGTTAAGGGGTATATATGTCAAATTTAGAAGAAATTCAAAAACTGCGAGAAGAAACTGGAATTAGCGTTATGGAATGCAAAAAAGCTCTTGTTGAAGCTTGCGGCGATATTGAAAAAGCTAAGCAGATATTACAAAGCAAAAGCGCTATGGTTGCTGCTAAAAAGGCCGATCGAACTACCAAGCAGGGCATAATCGAAGCTTATATTCATGGAAACGGGAAAATTGGTGTTCTGCTTGAATTATCTTGTGAAAGCGATTTCGTTGCTAAAAACCCAGATTTTAAAGAATTAGCTCATGATTTGGCAATGCAAATTGCTTCAATGGATCCAGAGACAACGGAAGAATTATTAAAACAAGATTATATCAAAGACTCTTCACTAAAAGTAAGTGACATAGTTAATTCAAAGATTCAAAAAATCGTTGAAAACATCAAGGTCAGCAAGTTTTCTAGGTATCAGATTTGTTAATTAATTTTTCGGAGGGTTCATGTACCAAACCATTATAAGTGGTGTGCGTCCAAAAATGCAAGACGTGCTTTTAGTGTATCAAGAAAAAGTTCAAACGATACGTGCGGGAAGAGCTTCGACTGAAATAATTGAAAATATTGTTGTTGAATATTATGGAACCCAGACGCCTTTAAAGCAAATGGCATCACTTACTGTACCACAATCTAATACAATTATGATTACTCCTTGGGATCAAAATGCCATAAACGATATTGATCTTTCAATTAAAAATTCTGGCTTGGGATTTAATCCAGTAAATGATGGAAGAAATCTAAGAATCGTGCTTCCTCCGTTAACCGAGGAACGAAGAGAAGAATTTATTAAAATGGTTGGTAAAATGTCAGAAGAAGCAAAGATTGCAATAAGGCTTATTAGGCAAGATGCTTGGGATAAAATTAAAACCCTTGAAAAAGAAAAAAAACTTACTGAGGATGATAGATACAGAGCGGAAAAGGAATTAAACGATATTATTGAAGATTTTACGAAAAAAATTCTTGATTATGCCGAAAAAAAGGGAGAAGATTTAAGAAAAATCTAATCTCATTTCATTCTCTAATTGATAAGGAGCTGTGTGACTTTTGTTACTATATTAGTTGCTATAATTATACTAAGCGTGGTTATGCTTTCTCATGAGCTTGGCCATTTTATTGCGTGTAAAATATGTAAAGTTAAAGTAGAAGAATTTGGACTTGGGTTCCCGCCAAGAGCAGTAAAATTATTTAAAAAAGGCGAAACACTTTATTCATTAAACTGGATTCCGTTTGGTGGGTTTAATAAGATTCTTGGGGAAGATGAGGCAAGCAAAGATAGCAGATCATATAACAATCAGTCTGTTTTAAAAAGAATTTTTATCGCAAGCGGCGGAATAATATTTAATTTATTGCTTGCATGGCTAATATTTACAATTTGGATTTGGGTAATATCTGGTACAAAAGTTGCTAATTTTGTTGCGATCGTCGAAGTTGAAAAAAATTCTGCTGCGGAAATAGCGGGAATAAAATCTAATGACATTATATTAGATGTTAATAAGAATGAAATGAAATCAATCATTGATTTACAAGCCTTTAATTTAGAGCATAAAGGACAAGAGGTTACATATACATTGATGCACCAGAATAATAGAATTGAAAAAAAAGTGACTCTTGGAAGCGGAGATGCTCCGCTCGGAGTATCCTTGGCAGAAACTGGTGGTGAAGTTCCGAAAGTTGTCTGGTATAAAGCTCCATGGGAAGCATTAAAAGAAATGTGGATAATAACAGAAGTTACATTTATTTATCTTTGGAAAACAATTATTTCATTGTTTGGGTTTGGGCAAAAAATGTCATTTGAAATGGTTGGACCAATCGGCATGGTTGGAGTAATAAGTCAGACATCATTTTTAGGATACTCCTTTTTGCTTCGATTGGCTGGTCTTATATCTCTAGGGCTTGGAATATTTAATATTTTGCCGATCCCTGCAGTTGATGGTGGAAAATTGTTTTTTCTAAATTTAGAATTAATTTTCAGGAGAAAGATTTTTAAAGACGAGCATGAAAATACCATCCATGGCATAGGATTTTTAGTATTAATTGGACTTAGCATATTAATTGCATATCTTGATATAATGAGACTTAGATGATTTAGAATTAAGAATTAATAAATTAGGGGTTAAATGAGATTATCACAATTATTTACAAAAACCAGAAAAGATGTTTCTAAGGATGAGGCGTCTGTTAATGCGCAATTGCTTGAAAAAGCAGGTTTTATTTATAAAAATTCTGCCGGAATTTATACTTATTTGCCGCTTGGGTGGCGCGTTATGCAAAAGATATCCAAAATTATCAGGGAAGAAATGGATGCAATTGGGGGCCAGGAGATGTATATGCCTGCTTTACATGATAAACATTATCTGGAGGCGACTAAGCGTTGGGATGTCGATGTGGTATACAAAGTAATTTCCGGTGAGGATAAAGAACCACATTTTAATATTAGTTGGACTCATGAAGAAATTATTGCTGAAATTGCAAAAAAATATATCAATTCCTATAAAGATCTTCCATTTTCCGCTTATCAGATACAAACCAAATTTCGCCATGAGCCACGTGCTAAATCAGGTTTACTTAGAGGTAGAGAATTTAGTATGAAAGACCTTTATAGCTTTCATGCTGACGAAGACGATCTTTATAAATTTTATGAATTATCTAAAAAAGCTTATTTTAGGGTTTTTGACAGGTGCGGATTAAAAACATATTGTACTCTAGCTGGCGGCAGTGAGTTTACAGTTAATAATACACACGAATTTCAGGCTTTGGCTGATGTTGGTGAGGATACTATTTTCTATTGTGACAAATGTGGATATGCAGAAAATATTGAAATTTCAAAACTAAAAGAAAATCAAAAATGTCCAAAGTGTGATGGCAAAATCAAAAGCGGAAAATCAATTGAAGTAGGAAATATTTTCCCCTTAGGAACCAAGTATTCTGAAGCGTTTGGATTAATGTATTCAAATAAAGACGGTAGCAATAAATATGTTGTTATGGGATCCTACGGTATAGGATTAGGTAGAGCCATGGGAACAATAGTAGAAAAATATCACGATGAAAATGGAATTATTTGGCCAGAAGAAGTGGCGCCGTTTCAAATTCACATTGTGAATTTGGAAACTAAAAACGAAAAGTTAAAAGCGAAAAGTAAAGCAGAAGAATTATATGATAAATTACAAAAAGCCGGAATCGAGGTGCTTTATGATGATAGGGATGTAAACGCTGGCCAGAAGTTTGCCGATGCAGATTTAATCGGTTGTCCCATTAGAATTGTTGTTAGCTCTAAAACTTTAGAAAAAAATAGTGTAGAATTAAAGAGAAGAAATAGTGAGAAAGTGGAGTTGATTAAAATCAATGAGATTTTGAAAAAATTTTAAATAACCATTGTTCGCAGTTTACATTTTTCAGTTTTCAATAAGTTTTCATTTAATTAGTTTTAAAATTAATGCAAACTGAAAATTGATAACTGAAAACTTTATATTTAGTTTGGGGGGATTATGGGCAAAAAACTTATTGTGGCTAACTGGAAGATGAATACAACGCTAGCAGAAGCAGTGGTATTATCAACCAATATTGAATCAAAGCTAAAAAATATTTCTAATGTTGATGTGGTTTTATGTGTTCCTTCGGTTTGGCTTACTAATGTGGCAGAAATATTAAAAAAACACATTTCAAAAATCAAAGTTGGCACTCAAAATATTTATTTCAAGGATCAGGGTGCATATACAGGCGAAATCTCGCCAGCTATGATTAAAAAGTTTTGCCACCATGTAATTATTGGGCATAGTGAAAGAAGAGTAATATTTAAGGAATCGGACGAAGATATTAATTTAAAAATTCATTCTGCAATAAGAAATGGCTTGAAGCCAATATTGTGTATTGGTGAATACAAAAAAATTGATATTAAAAAAAGCAGGAGAATGCTTAAAGACGATAGCCAAAACACACTTTACGGCCAATTATCATCGGCTCTCGATGGTATTTCAAAAGAAGACATATTAAAAATAGTTGTAGCCTATGAACCAGTGTGGGCAATTGGTACTGGCAAACCAGCCCGGGGAGCTTATGCCGCCGAAGTTATCAAAAGTTTACGAAATAGAATTTCTGTGATTTACAACCGAGAAATTGCAGAAAATATTAAAATTTTATATGGCGGTTCTGTAACGGTTTCAAACGCGCAAGAATTTTTGAGACGACCCGAAATTGACGGTGCATTAATTGGCGGCGCCTCGCTTAACGCAAATGATTTTATTGAAATATGCAAAATAGCAAGTAAGAAATAATTTAGTTATTAAGGCGGAGATTTTATGAAAATAGCTATCAACGGTTTTGGAAGAATAGGCAGGTGTTTTTATCGTGCGAATAATGATGAGCTAAACATTATTGCTGCCAATGATTTGGGCGACAAGGAACAACTAAAATATCTTTTAAAATACGATACAGTTTACGGTAAAAATGACAATAAAAACACCCCAGAATTTTTTACAGAGCCAGATCCGGTAAAATTACCCTGGAAAGAGATGGGGGTTGATATTGTAATAGAATCAACGGGGAGATTTACCAAAAAAAATGATGCGAAGGTTCATCTTGATGCCGGTGCTTCAAAAGTTGTTATTTCTGCGCCGTCAGATGACGCAGATATCATGATTGTTCCAGGAGTAAATGAGGAAATGTATAACTTTGAAAAACATAATGTTATTTCAATGGGTTCATGCACAACAAATTGCTTGGCGCCAATTGCATATATTTTGAATAAAGAGCTAACGATTAAGAAGGGCTGGATGACGACAATTCATTCTTATACAGCAGATCAAAATTTAGTTGACGGAACTCATAAAAGCGATGTTCGTCGAGGAAGATGCGCATCTTCCAATATCATACCAACTTCAACTGGAGCTGCAAAAGCAATATATAAAGTAATTCCGGAATTGGAGGGTAAATTAAATGGAATTGCACTTCGTGTTCCAACTCCAACAGTATCTGTAGTAGAATTTATTTGCGAGGTTGAAAAAAATACAACCAAAAGTGAAGTTAATAAGTTGTTTAAAAAATACGCTGATGATAAAATGAAAGGCATTTTATCAATTTGCTTTGAACCACTCGTATCATCAGACTATAGAGGCAGTATTTTTTCCTCAATTGTTGATGCTGAGTTAACCGATGTAATGGGTAATAATTTAATTCATGTTACTGCATGGTATGACAATGAAATGGGATATTCTCATAGACTAGTGGACCTATGTAAAATTATTAGCAAAGGAATTTATGGAAAATAATAACGGAAAAACAATATGGATGGTAGTTTTGGGAATTGTGATTTTAGTTGGGATAATTTATGCAATTTCATATTTTGGCAAACCAAAGGATTCAGGGGAAGTTAAGTCAGCAGTAACAACCCAATCTGAGCCATCTATTTCTGGAGAAGTGAATACGAGCTTGTTTTCTGATGAAAATGCTTCAGTAATGTTTTTTTATTCTGATTTGTGCGGCTGGTGTAATAAAGAAAAATTAGTTTTAGCGGATCTCGCAAAAGACGGATATAGGGTTAAGCCCATGGATGTTAAGGCACATGTTGATTATTGGCAAACATTTCAAATTTCAGGAACGCCAACCTTTATTGCTAAAAACGGCCAAAAACATACTGGATACATGGAAAAAGCAGATCTTAAGAAATTTTTGGACGAGAATAAATAGCTAAAAGTTTTCATTTTACAGTTTTCAGTTTACATTTATTTTTCAGTTTTAAAACTCATTAGTTTGCAAACTTATTGAAAACTGTAAACTTTGAACTGAAAACTCAAATATTAAATTATCAAGCGAAGTGAGGTTTTGATGTGTTTAGCAACTCCGGTACAAATTAAGTTGAAAGTTAAAAGTGAAAAATTTAAAGTGATTGTAGATCATGATAAAGAAGTTGATATTTCTCTAGTTCCCGATGCTAAAAAAGGCGATTGGTTACTTTGCCATGGGAATTTGGCAATTAATAGAATAGATGCAGACGAAGCAAAAAACATCTTAAAAATGATTAAAAGTTGTCATCATAAACATTAAAAATATGTCTGGCTTTGGTAGCTTACAATTTGCAAAATATGCTTATTCTCCAAATAAATTAAAATATTGCGGCCCTGACGACAACAGGTCCATTTTTGAATATTGTGTTGCAAAACAATCGGATGCGGGGTTAATAAATTTATTAAAAGGATTTGAAGGCGCTTTTCCGTATTTACAACTTATAGCAAAATCAAATAATATTTTAGATTCTTTTGATGAAAGAGTGGTAGAGGCATATTGGGTTGGAAACGATCTATTAAACAGAGTTTCTACAAAAGATTTTTATGAGTCAATTAAAAACCGTTTTGGCAAAAAAATTCCTGCAGATTCATTAAGATGGCTACTTTCAAAACCGCCAGTTGGCGCAAAGCCTCATCATAGTTTTCATGTGCTGGATGTTTACACAAAAACAGGTCTAATTCGCTCGGGCATGAAATCGCCGATACTAGAGACGATAAATAATTGTTTGATTATGTGGGGGGAAGTAATTCAAAATGCAAAATTCAAAAGTCAACCTGCCTCGCCTTCATCGATTCAAGGCGGGAATGACAAATCAAAATACAAAATTATAATAAGATCCAACCCAATTATAATGGAAAAAAGCAAATTGGCCTTTGGCGCGCCTATTAAGCTGGAGGTTGACTGTCCATTTGTATGTCCGCAGGTTGGTGACTGGGTATCTTTGCATTGGGGAAATGTTTGTGATATATTGAAGCCTGATGAAGTCGCGAACCTTAAAAAGTGGACAAATTATCATATAAAAATTGCAAATACGACCATTTGATTTTGGAACAAGAAAATAAAAATATTAGCATCAATATGAACCTGAAAATTCGGAGGTGAAGAAAAATGACGGTTGTTAAAGTTGATATTATAATCGCAAACGAATGCAATGACTTGGAGTTTAGCGAAGGTTCGATAAGACTTCTCAAGGAAATATTAATTACCTGCAACGATGTTAACTCAATATCGTTTAAAAAAAGATTTTGTATGTTAGCAGGCGGAATTACATTACTTAATTTGTATGCAATATTTCCATCAGCAGCTATGACAATTGGACAATATTTAACAACTATTATTGATACAAAAAAAGAAAAATTATGTAATTATGTTTTGGAAGATGATATAGTTATGGCTTTCTCGAGCATTCAACATATTTCAGTAATATGTAATTCGTTATTGGGCATTTATTCTTCACTAGATTATTCTTCAGAAATTAATTTTTACAATCACGGAAAAAGAAAGCATGCATTTCTTGCACAGTATCTTCTTGCTCATATGCTTTTACCGTGCCGTGAGGTTGATGGACAAATTTGCTTTTGTAGCGAATCGAACCAAATTAGATTTATTACTAATAAACAAATAATTAACCCCGTTAGCGGATTAGCCCTATATCATTTTGGAGAACGTTTAATGTTGAAGCGATATAGCGATGGTCTGTTACGGTTAGTGCTTGACCGTATTTTTCAGGAAAAAATGTTCAAAAAATTAGTAAATTTTGTATGTCAAAATTATCAAGGCGAAATCAATTTAACATAAAAGACCGAGTTTCAAACGCGGTCTTTGTTAAAAAATATTGTAGCTAATGTACGCTGCATGTCATGCAGGGGTCGTATGCGCGGATTAATTGTTCTATTAATTCTTGGCGGGAAGTATCTGGTAATTTTTCGGTAAGTTCAAGTAGTTTTTGACAATCCCGCTCCATATTTGCAATATTTTGGACCGTAGGCGTTATAATATCAGCTTTAGTTATTATGCCTTTTTTATTAATTTTATAATAATGGAATAACAGTCCTCGCGGCGCTTCAACAAGGGCAAACCCAATGCCGGCTTTTACCTTAATACTAATTGGTTTTGGCGTTTTGCAATTTTTTATTAAATCACTAATAATATCAAGTGAATCTTGATAAGCTTGAAGCATTTCGATGGCTTGAGCAAGATTATTGTAAAATGGATTGTTTGAGGTTAGCTTGTCTTTGTATGCAATATAATACTCTTTTGCCTTTCCCTTTAGATATTTTCCAGAACAATTTATTCTGGAAAGCGCACCTACCATAAATGATTTGTCGTTAAGCAGAGCGTATTTTGCCGTAGACGAAAAACTCACAAATTCCTTAACCTTGTTTTTGAACTTTGAGCTTGAAAATTTACCATCTGAAGAAATTATTTTTTTACAACTATAAAAATCATAATTATTATTATTCTGTGCGGCTCCTAAATAATTAGTAGGACAGGATAAATTATAAAAAGTAATTTGGGTAAAAATTTTTACCAAATCTTCTACTTCATCTATTGAATCATAGAGAGTATCTCTAATTTGCGATAACTCGTCTTGGGTAGGGTATTTATTAAATCCGCCGACGCATGTGTTGGTTGGGTGTACCGCACGACCAGCAATTATCGTTAGAATTTTATCGCATAACCTCTTGATATTTAGGGCTATATGAAATTCGGCAGGGTATTTTTTAATAATTTCCATGGCGCTCGAGGTATTGTAATAATCGGGTAGTACAAGAAAAAATAGATGCAGGAGATGACTTTGAATTATTTGAGTATTTAATAGAATTTTTCTGAGCGATGTAACTTGAGCTGGTATTTTTATTGAAAATGCATTTTCAACAGCTTTTATTGCGGTTAAATTATGTGCGGTTGGGCAAACTCCGCAAATACGCGAAGTCATATAGGGTGCAAGCGTGTAGCTTTTTCCGATAAGCAGCTCTTCTAATAATCTTTCGCCTTCGTCAATTTCAAGATTAAGTTTATTTTGTCTAAAGTTAATGTTTAATTTTCCATGTCCTTCGATTTTCGCAATATAGTTTTGGGTAATTTTATTATTATTTTCCTTTTCACTTGATGCAGGGATTTTTTTAATATTTTTAATAATTTTATCTAGCTCATGAAAAAATTTATATATTTCATCGTCACCAATAGGACAACCCATAATTTTCTGGTCAACTTTAATAAAGTTTTTTAAGGGCTGGCAAGTTGTAGCTTTTATCTTGTAGCTAGCATTATATATTTTTTTAGAGATTTCAACTCGTTTCTTGTCATTAAACTCATTGAAGAAATTTCCATTTATTGCGCAATTTCCAAGAGCAATTACCATTTTAGATTTTGCACGTATTTTTTTTATTAAATTAATGTCAGAAATATTTGATACAAATCCTTCGATAAAGGAAATGTCAAATTGTCTAAAATTATTATTATCTTTCATTAGGCGCCAGTTATTTATTTCAACGCTTTCAAATAGATCTAAAAGTTTTTCTTTTAATGCTAAAAACTGGACTTCGCATCCTTCGCAATCGGTTAAGTCAAATATTGCAACCTTAATTTTTTGCGACACGACCCCCCCCCTCCAATAAATTCAAATTTTTGTTAGCCTTCCCATCTCTGTAAATTTATTATACAATAAAATCAAGGATTTATAAATTTATTTGAGGTTAATATGAAATTACTTACAGACGCTCAAATTAAGGGGAAAAGTATAATACTTAGAGTAGACTTCAATGTGCCAGTTGATCTAAAAGGTAATATTTTAGATGACAGTCGAATCAGAGCAGCTCTAAAAACAATTAAGTATATTCTAAAAAAATTGCCTAAAAAATTAATTTTAATTACTCATTTTGGGCGACCGGTGATGCGCGCCCACGAAAAATTAGATTTAATTATTAAAGGAAATCAACTATTAACATTAAGTAAGGTTGTAAAAGAATGTGCAAAAATTATCAATTATAAAACAGAAATTGAAAAAATTCAAATAAATAATTTCCCTGCGTACAAGATATCCGATGTTATTTATATGATTGAAAATATTCGTTTTTTTGATGGCGAAGAAAAAAATGATATTGATTTTTCAAAAAAACTAGCCAATCTTGGCGATATTTATGTAAATGATGCATTTTCAGTATGCCATCGTGGTCACGCGTCTTTGGTAGGAATACCGCAGTTTTTACCAAGTTACGCGGGGTTTCAATTAGAAACAGAAATCGAAAACCTCTCGAGTTTATTAAAAAAACCAGCCCATCCACTTGTTTTAATTTTGGGCGGAGCTAAAATTATTGATAAAATATTAATTTTAAAAAACTTGATTAAAAAAGTAGACTTTGTTTTGCTTGGAGGGGTAATGGCAAATACTTTTTTAAAAACTAGAAACATCGATATCAAAAATTCAGTATATGAACCAGAAAGATTAAGGCTGGCCGCTGACCTATTTGATTCATCTAGCAAGAAATTTATTCTGCCAGTTGATATTGTTTGGGACAATGACAAAATTGTTGATATCGGCCCGTCAACTGTTTTGCAATATCAAAAAATCATTGCAAAAGCAAAAACAATTTTTTGGAACGGAACTCTTGGTTTTACTTCATCGGGAAGGGAAAAATTTAGGAAAGGGACATTATCAATTGCAGATGCAGTAAGTAAAAGTTCTGGTACGTCAATTGTTTGCGGTGGCGATACGCTTGGTGAAATAAGTCGTGCAAAATTGATTTCAAAAATGACCTTTGTTTCAACTGGCGGTGGAGCTGCATTAAAATTTTTAGCTGGTGAAAAAATGCCTGGAATAGAAGCATTAAATTAGTTCAATTAGGAAGATCGGCCAAATTTGACTAATTATTTAAAGGAGAAAAATGCAAGTTAATACAAAAGATTTGTTGCTTAAGGCTCAAAAAGAAGGGTATGCGGTTGGAGCGTTTAATATATCTAATTTAGAAACACTGATTGCGATTATGGCCGCCGCAGAAGCAAAAAAATCTCCTGTAATTTTGCAAATCGCCGAAGGATCAATAGAATATGCCGGACTGTATTATTTAGCAAGCCTTGCGCACCAGGCTGCTGAAATGTCGGATTTGCCGGTTGCAATTCATTTGGATCATGGCAAGAGCCTGGATATTGCCAAAGACTGTATTAACGCTGGATTCAGTTCTGTTATGCTTGATGCAAGCACACTCAGCCTTGATCAGAATATTAATTTAACAAAGCAAGCAGTTGATTTGGCACATGCTCGAGGAGTTTCTGTTGAAGGCGAAGAAGGCGTACTTTCTGAAAACTCAAAAGATTTTGCAAAACCCGGAGATGTTAAAAAATTTGTTTGTGAAACCGGAGTTGATTTTGTTGCAGTTACAATTGGATCCAGCCACGGATATCATCCAGATGAAAATTTAGATTTAAAGCGGTTAGAACAAATCAAAAAAGTAGTTGACATTCCGCTTGTTTTACATGGTGCTTCTGCAATCTCGGACTTTCAAATTAGGGAAGCCATTAAACTTGGAGTTTGTAAAATTAATATTCATACTGAAATTCGCATGGCATTTATTGAAGGAGTTAAGGAGGGGCTGGAAACCTATTTGCACACTGATGATCACAGAAAGATTCTTAAAATTGCAATTAAAAAAATGCAGAAAGTAGTAGAAAAAAAGATTGAATTATTTGGGTGCGAAGGAAAGTTTTAAGATAAAAAATATGACTCATGATGTAGTTACAATTGGAGACTCAGCGCAAGATGTATTTTTAAAACCAAATAGTCATTCTTTGGTGGTACCTAAAAACGATAAAGCACTATTGCATCCGTTGCTTTGCATGGGGTTTGGAGAAAAAATTACCATTGATGATATTCATTACGACATAGGTGGTTCAGCATGTAATGTAGCAGTTGGACTTAAATATTTGGACATCAATTCTACAATACTCAGTGCTGTTGGTAATGACCCTGTAGCTAAAGAAATAAAAGAAAAACTGCAAAAAGCGGAAATTGATGTTAGCCTAATTAAAACATTTAGAGACATCAAAACAAGTTTTTCTGTTGTCGTAAACTTCAAAGGCGAGAGAACAATTATGGTTTATCACGGGTTGCAGGATTATTCAAAGCTAATAATTCCAAAGACTTTAAAAACCAGCTGGTTTTATATTGGCCCCCTTGGAAAAAATTATCAAGATATTTATAGACAAATTATCGATTTGGCAATTTCAAAATCTATCAAAATTGCACTAAATCCTGGGGCAATGCAAATTAGCGATCAAGATCCATTATTTAAGTCCATGTTTAGAATCACAAAGATTTTGTTTGTAAATAAGGAAGAAGCCTTGGAAATCACAAAACTGCCGATTGGCGTTCCAATTAAAGAAATACTGGAAAAACTAAAAAATATGGGTCCAGAACTTGTTGTAATAACAAATGGACCCGATGGCGCTTATGCTTTTTTTGATGAAGATTGCTATCATCAACCGCCAATGTCTGCTGAAAGAATTGATGCAACTGGTGCAGGCGACGCATTTTCCAGCGGATTTTTAGCAAGCTGGATAAAACGAAATGAAGATGTGGAAACTGCACTTATGTGGGGACTTGCCAATTCTTCAATGGTAATTGAGGAGTGGGGGGCGCAAACTGGACTTATCAAATTAGACAAAATGGATGAGGTAATTGAGTTTGTTCCTCCTCTTTACAATATATAATTATTTTGCTAGAATCTTACTATCATGAAACATCTTGCAATTTTTGTAAGTGATTACATTGATAAAATACTTCGAAACCAAAAGACAATCGAATCGAGATTTAGTCTTAACAAGGTCGCGCCATATTTAGTGGTTAGCAAGGGCGATGAGATTTTATTAAAACAATCCGGAGGGATGATAGTTGGAAAAGTCGAAGTTGATAATGTTTTGTATTATGACAATTTAACAGGTGAAAAGATTGGGAAACTTAGAAAAGAATATAATAGTGAAATTTGTGCCAACGATACTTATTGGCAAGAAAAATCAAGTGCCAAATATGCAACATTAATATTTTTAGTAAAATCGCAAAGGTTTTTAACCCCGCTCAAGGACAGCAAAAAAGACCGCCGTTCTTGGGTGGTGCTAAAAAACTAAAAGGATGTGATCATCTGTGGATGATGGATGCGATGACAATAAATGTACCTTAACAAATTCAAGATCTAAATTTGTTAGCGAATCAGACATAGATGACATAAAAAGCTTTGGATACCCCATGTCTATGATTGTTTCTTTCTATTCAAAAGAAATAAATTCTTCATCTTTCAAAGATTTTATTAGAAGACACATCAAAAGATGCCCGAGATGCACCAAAGAACTTTCGGATATGTCCGCTAAATTTAATTATGGAATGCCTGACTAGTTTCTAAGAAAGGAGGAAAAATAAATGGATATGTTCAGTGGGGGATCCTTCAATATGTACCCGGTACCTCGTCAGACTTTTCCAACCGAAGACGAATTACGTGCTGTGGAATTATTTTTAAGAGCAGATGATTATGATTCTATCCAGACGGATGGAATGAGTGAAGAAAAAAATGAAGACGACACCTCGGGGCTTACTTAGCCCCTTTTTAAATAATTTATATTCTTGCTAAGGCAATAATTTTTTGCTAAAATTGTATAGTATTTAAGAAACAGAGATCTTATTTAATAAATAATATCAAATATTATATAGGAGTAATAATGCAAGTAAAAATTGAAAAACTTCCAAAATCCCGAGTCAAACTGTCTATTGTTGTGCCAAAAGATAAGGTTAAGCCTTTTTTTGAACAAGCGCTTACTGAATTGTCAAAAGATGTTGAAATCCCTGGATTTAGGCCTGGTAAAGCGCCAAAATTAATGATGCTAGAAAAAATTGGACATGGTAGATTATATCAAGAGACGCTGGATAAAGTATTAATGCATTCATATGCTGATGCAGTTAAGAACGAAAAACTTGTTCCACTTCACCAACCAGCTGTATCTATAACTGATTTTGGCGAAGACAAAGATTTTAGCTATACTGCAGAAGTTGATATATTACCAGAATTTACCCTTGGTGATTATAAAAATCTAAAAGTTAAATCGAAATTAAAGCTTGATGATATTAAGGCCGACGATAAAGAGATTAAAAGCGTTTTAGTTCATTTTCAAAAACAAAGCGCAGGCTTTAAAGATATTACCCGAGGGGCGGAAAACGGTGACAGAATTGAAGTTGATTTTGAAGGAAGCGTTAACAATGTTAAACAGGATAGCCTAACGAGTAAAAATTATCCTGTTATTTTGGGCGAAGGTGCATTAATGCCAGAATTTGAAAAAAAACTTATTGGAGCAAAAGCTGGGGAAGAAAAGGAATTTAGCATTGAAGTTCCATCACAAACTGACCAAGGCAAAAAAGCCAAAGCTGATTTTAAGGTTAAAGTTCATAGCATAAAAGAGGTAATTTTGCCAGAGTTAAATGAAGAATTTGCTAAAAAGTTTGAAAAAAAATCAATTGAAGAACTGAAGAAAGCAATTTCTGATGATATTATCAAAGAAAAACAGGCGCAGGAAAAGGCAAAGGTGGAACAATCAGTAATTGATGAAATGGTTAATAAGCTTGGAAACTTTGAAATTCCCGAAACTTTAATAACAGAAGAAGTTAACCACAGAATTGAAGATATGAAAAAACGATTTGGTGAAAATTTTGATAAACTTCTAGCTCAAACAAAAAAAACAATGGATGATTTAAGAAAAGAATATACTTTGATTTCAGAAAAAGCAATTAAAACAAGTTTCTTGCTTGGTGAAATTGCGCGAGCGGAGGGATTTATTGCTAAAAATATTGATCCGCATGACAAAAATGCTCAGCAGGAAATTACCAAAAAAACAATTAATAAGCTAGTGGAGATAGCGACAAAGTAAACTAATCAGACATTTTTAATGCAAATATTAGAAATCAATAATCAAAATGATAAATCAAAATTTAAAATTATTTTTTATTTTTAACATTTCATTTTGATATTTGAGATTTAATTTTTGAATTAATTATTGAAGATAAAAAATTTTATATTGAGGATTTTATGAAAAATAGTTTTAATCAAATGCTCGTGCCTATGGTCATAGACAAATCGCAATTTGGCGAACGAGCTTACGACATTTATTCCAGACTTTTAAAAGACAGAGTAATTTTTTTGGGCGGACCGATTGATGATGATGTAGCTAATTTGATTATTGCACAACTTCTGTTTTTAGAATCAGAAGACGCAAAAAAAGATATATTTTTATACATCAATTCTCCAGGGGGAGTTGTTTCTGCCGGACTTGCCATTTATGATACAATGCAATACATAAAACCAGACATTTCAACAATTTGTGTCGGTCAGGCTGCATCTGCTGCTGCAATATTACTTTCTGCGGGCGCCAAAGGAAAAAGATTGGCCCTGCCAAACTCCAGAGTTATGATTCATCAAGTTATGGGTGGTGCTGAAGGCCAAGCAACAGACATTGAGATCCAAACAAAGGAAATAATTAGAATTAAAAACATTATAAACAATATCCTTTCTAAACATACAAAACAAACTATTTCAAAAATTGAAAAAGACACAGACCGCGACTATTATATGAACTCTGAAGAAGAAAAAAAATACGGTTTAGTTGATGAAGTAATAACCAAACTAAAATAGACAACAAAAATTAAATAAAATTCAAAGTATAAATTTTTAATCAAATTCAAATGACCAAATGTTTAAAAATTCGAATTTTGAATTTGTTTATACCGAATTAGATCCATGTTTTAAGCCATAGGTGCATATTATAATAATCAGTTGAAATTGGCCAGGCTGAAAGAATTGGATAAAAGAAAATAAAGGAAGCAACTATTAAAATTAGCCAAATTAATGCAATTATTTTATATTTTTCATATACTTTAGTCCAAAAATATGCGGTAAGCATAAAATAAAAAGGTAGGGCTTGCAAAATATAATATTGAAACTGAGTTCGTTTTATTGGAATCCAAAATAGGTAATAGGCTAAAAACATAATAATGGGAATTAGTAATTCCTTTTTTTTATTTTTAACCAAGTTCCAAATGCAATAAAAAAATGTAAATAATGCTGGCCACCAAATTAGAGGGTTACCAAGGGCGATGATACCAGTTATTTTGTTGTTTGCCGATTGGTAATAATACCAAGCCGGGCGATATAAAAACATCCATGTTTGCCACCTTGATTGGTATGGATGGCTAGCTGTAGTCGTAGAATGGAAGGATAACGATTGAACATGCCAATCGATAATGTATTTATAAAAATTGCCGCTAACTATTAATTTATCAAATAAAAATATTAACACGTAGATAACGAGGGGAACTATTACAAGACACATAACCCATTTAATAAATTCTTTCAACGTGTGTTTTTTAATTATAAAATAATAATTATATATAATTAAAAATAAGATAAATGGTGCCACTAGCCATTGCGTTGATATAGCAAATCCAAAGAATATTCCAGTTAGTATAAGATAAATTATTTTTTTGTTATCTCGATAATTAAAGAAAGCAAGTATCGCGCATAAATTAAAAAATAATAAAGTAGTTGTAAGTAGCGCTGTTCTAGACTGAACAAAAAATAGACCATCAAACAATATAAGCAATGCTGTTATATAAGCAACTCGTGGATTTGAAAATATTTTTTTTGCAATTAAATATGAAAGCGGAACTATTGCGGCACCAAAAAGGGCTGAAAAAAATCGCCATGCAAATGACCAATCGCCAAATATTTTAATGCCAGCCGCAATTACTATTTTTCCAAGTGGAGGATGAACATCTAGAAAGTTTGTATGAGCTATGTAATCATTCGCAAACTTTACATAGTAAACCTCGTCAAAAACCATGCCAGACGGAGTTTTTAACCGCCAAAGGCGTATTCCAAGAGCAAACAAAGTAAGGGAAATTAAAATTAATGTTTCTCTATATCTATGAATCATTTTTTTCATAATTTTATTCTAGCATTTTCATAGGCTTGATAAAAGCATTGGGAAGTGATAATATAGCGTTGATATTTGTCCCTACAACAATTTAAGGAGGAAAGCGAGATGCAAGAAAATGCAGAAAAGGAAAAATTTACCATCGATAAGCCAGTAACTTTAGAAGGAAATACTTACGCCGTAATTCAGGTCAACACAAATGAATTTGATTTGTATTCATCCCCGGAGTTTATTAAGGTATTTGATTTTTTGAGTTCAGAATACACCTTTGTTATAGTTGACATGTCTGGTGTTACTTATCTTGATAGCACGTGTTTTGCAGTGCTGATTCGCGTACACAAAATACTTAAGGCAAAACACGGAAGATTAATATTGCTCATAAACAATCCAAAGGTTTTAAGGCTTTTTAAAATTACTGGCATAATGGTAAAAATGGGGGTCTAATTTCCTAATATTTGCTCAATAATTTTCTTTTTAATTGTTTCTCTCAGGCCTCTGTGAATTTTAACTTTTTCTTTAAGGTGGGAGAAACTTCCATC
>Ga0172371_10002938_pt1 | contig 26725 bp, 21 predicted proteins | sample Lak12m_FD_114543 | JGI IMG/M metagenome (GOLD analysis project Ga0172371, IMG submission 114543) | Freshwater microbial communities from Kabuno Bay, South-Kivu, Congo - kab_022012_12m | ecosystem: Environmental > Aquatic > Freshwater > Lake | place: Democratic Republic of the Congo: South-Kivu... | reverse complement strand
TAAAAATCTTATGGAAACAGATACCATAAAAGCTATTTCATAAGGAATTTTCCACTGAACCATACCCTGTATTATCTCCCTTGAACTGGAAGTTGACAGGATGGTTGCGGAACTGATGATAATAAAAATCCTTAATATAAATTCTGTTCCAAGCAGTATTCCCCCAAGGGTCAGAAGTTGAAAACTGCCTATTTTTACAAGAATCCTGCCTGAATGCACAAAAATACTCTGCACGATAACTATAAGTATAAACAAATACCACATTTTGCCTATCTTTTTTATAACAAGCAGAAGATTGCCTCCGATTAAAACAGTAATAAGAATTGTAAAAACAAATACTGAAAATAATATATAAATATTTTGAACAAATACTGCAAGAGTTGAAACACAGAGCACCATTACTATTTTTGTTCTCGGATCCAGGATCTCAGCAATTTTCTTCAATGATCTCTCCTTCTGACATCTTTATTTTCCTGGCAGCAATCAAATCAATAAAAGCCCTGTCATGACTTATAACCATCATCCCTGTACCATTCAGTGCAAGGTTTTGCAGTATTCTTACAAGTTTTGCTTTTCTTTCCATATCAAGCCCATAGGTAGGCTCATCCAGAATTAAATATTGTGGCCTCCCCATCATTATCGCACCGATGGCCAGCCTTTGTTTCTCACCCTGACTCAGATTAAAAGTATAAGAATTTTGCAAATCAGCAAGATCAAAAAGTTCAAGTACCTCTGAAATACTTTTTTTGATTTCTTCTTCTTTTGATCCCTTAAATTTTAATATAAAAGCAAGCTCTTCGATTACCTTGGTCGCAAATATCTGGCAATCGGGATTCTGAAACAGATAACCAATCCTGCTGCCAATCTGGCCCAGTGTCATTTTATTGTTATCAATTCCATCAATTAATATCCTGCCGTTGTCAGGTTTTAATATACCGATTATCAGCTTACCAAGCGTGGTTTTCCCGCTTCCATTAGGTCCCGTGACAGCGGTTACTTCATTTATTTTTAGTTGAAAAGAAATATTTTTAACTGCGGTTTTCCCTTTAAAATAAGAAAAACTCACATTTTCCAGCTTTATGAATGACAGTATCAACCTCCGCGTCAATTTATTATAAACTTACTGAAAGCTTCCTCTAAAACCAGTGAGCCTTCCTTCTTTTAATAACATAACCCTGTCAGTTAAATCCAGATTTTCAATGTCGTGTTCAATCATTATTATTGTTTTTTCGGCAGCTTTCAGATCCCTTATAGCTTTCTTTATCCTCAATTTCCCGGCATCATCGATTTGAGACATGACCTCATCAAATATTATTATTTGCGGGTTCAGGCTTAAAGTAGAAGCAAGCGCAATCAGCTGTTTCTCTCCACCGGATATATTCTCGGGATTTGCATACCTGTTTTTCTCCATTGCAACAAGTTCAAGATTTTTTGATATCCTTTCTCCGATTTCATTCCTCTCAACACAAAGGTTTTCAGGTCCAAATGCAATTTCGTCCTCAACAGCCGGTGAAAATAATTGCGTATCAGGGTCCTGAAAAACTATTCCCACATTTGTTGATATGGCAGGCAATCTCATACTTTTTGTAGAATTTCCGTAAATTAAAACCTCACCCTGCATATCGCCTTCGAAAACATGTGGTATTATTCCGCATATACAATAACATAGGGTGGACTTGCCGCACCCGCTGAGACCGACTATGGTTAGTATTTCACCTTTATTGATTTGGAGTTCGACACCATTTAAAATATTTTTCTTGCTTTCAGAGTATGTAAAATGAAGATTTTTAATTTCTACCGGGAAAGTCATTGCAGGTTTATTTCTGTTAAAAATTTACACCACCTCTGGCTGTAGAGATCCTTTCTTATTAGGGCCATATACGGGCCGTCTCCGCCATTTTCGGCAGTCCCAAGCGATTTTCCATCCATTTTATATACGATATATACATTATCATCTTCCATGACTTCATCCAGAGTTAATGCAGACGAGTAACCGTCAATGGCTTTTAAAATAACTGTGGTCACGTTTGCCGTATCAATCTTAAGCTCGGAAAATAAATTTTTCATGGGTACACCGGTATAGCTGTGTTCCACAGGAGGTTTTCCGCTCTTTTTTAAATTTGCCTTAAATTCTTTCTCACCTAAACTGGTTATAAGATCCATATTTGCTTGCGCCAATTCTTTATCTCCGGATTTAATCACAATAATTGCATTTTCCTGCAGCGCTTTCTTCTCACCTATATTTCCCATATTAAGATAAGCAGTTATTCCCAGAGCAATCGCAAGTACGGCAACAATTGCTATTATGATGATCCATAATTTCTTATTTTTAGTTTTTTCCATTTCTACCTGCCTCCTTCAATTATTACATAGGGAACAATCAAATCCTCAAATCTGAAATCACCGTGGCTGCCTTCGTTACCAACATTATGCATGCCATGATCGGCTGTTATTATAATTTTACCATGCCAATTTTTAGTTAACAGGCTCATGTAATCATCAATTTGTCGTATGGTTTCCATTGTTTCCTCAGACAAATCGCCAAAATCATGACCCTTTTCATCCACACTATGAAAATGAACCATTAAAAAATCATATCCTTCCTGCAGGTTCTTAAAAGCAGACTCAAAGATCTCGTCATCTTTCATGCCGTTCTTATTATAGTCCGTATTCAACATTGGCTCTGTTTCGGTTTTTATAATCTGTATGTCTCCTTCAATAAGCAGTGCTTCTTTACCCATGTCACCGATCTTCCCGAATATAGACTGCACCTTAAGCTCTCTCTGCTTCCTGGAATAAATACCATTTTCTTCAGGAGTCTTGCCTGTTATTATGGCTGCGAGCCCTGCATTTGTAACAGGCTCGTAAACACTGACTGCGGGATCAGCTTTTTTTACACTGGCGAGAAACGGCGCATACCCGTTTTCGATGGCTCTTAAATATTGATAGTAACCAAATCCGTCAACAAGGATAAGCAATACTTGTTCGTTCTTTTCGATAAAGTGAAGGCAGTCGTAGTATGAATCCATTATGCTGGCTGCAGGAGGGTCCAGCATCACTCCTGCAACTTTATCAATACTGCTATTGCCATTTGAATACCAGTAATTTATGTAATTATCTTTCATCTCGAAATAACCATTATTTTCCAGATACTCAAATTCTCCATTTTGTCCCATTACAAGAATTCTGGAACCATTATTTATAAAATCACCGCTGATTAAATCAGAATTTATTAGCAAATCAGCAAGTGTCATTTCTTTCTTCATTTTGTATACATCGGCTTTAAAAGTTTTATTATTATTTTCCATTGAGGGTGTACCCTCAAGATTGTAGACATTATTTGCCCTTAAATACATTTGTCCAGGAGTAATATTTATTAAATTTTTATCAGGTTTTATAATATTTAAACCATAATCCCATGAATGTTCCATGGATAATATTACTATTTCACTTATATTTTTTACATTGCTGCTGATTGGATGATTTAGATTAACGGCTTCCCACCCATTCTTTACGGTATAGGTTATAAAACTCTTTTCGATATCAGCATCGTCTATCATGGCTGCTGCTCCATCACTACTGACAAATAAAATTTTATTTGAAGTTGAAAATGGCCCGGATATTGTGATTAATTCTTCAAGTTTTACCGCTACTGTCGCAATACCCTTGTTTTCAATTCTTTCAGTTTCGGTCAGTTCATTGAAACTTTTAATTGTCTGAAGTTCTTCAACATCACCGATTATTTTTAATGGTGGGGAAATATCATTATTTTTAATGATAACCGGTCTTATGAAAAAACCTGCCGCCAGCCCTATCGATAATAAGCAGATAGATGCAACTGATACTATCCAGATACTTCTTCTTTTCACAATTTAAGCCTTTCTTTTAAATTTAAGACCTGGAATATTCAATTTCTTTATACCTTTTATGATACTATAAGCAATAAGTCCACCCAGACCTCCGGAAAGTGCCCCGCCGCTTAAGGTAAGTACCAAAGGTATCCAGGGCAATCTGAAAAATACATAATTTGTCAGAAGTGTTCCAGTCATATTTGCAATCAACCCTCCAAAAAAGCAGGCGAAAATACCGTCACCCTGCTGTCTCATTGCCAGCCACAGTAATTCTACTGCAACCCCCGGAGCAATATAAGTAACAAAGCTCATGATGCCATGCGTACCATATATACCTGTCGCTATAACCAGTACTGCCTGGACAATGGCAATCAGTGTAGCAGCGCCTCGTTTCCCTACGAGACCTGCACCAACTACTATCCACATCATATAAAATCCACCGGCAATTGCACCCCCTGGTATGAATAGCGGTCCTGTAATTATATGCACAAGAGGCACTATTACAGGTTTTACCGCTATTCCAAGAGCTGCAAATAAAGCAATAATAATAAGGTCAAATACAGAAAATTTTTTAAAAAAATTTTTTATTACCATAAATTATCGCCATAAATTTAAAATAACTATTCAATAACTGTTATTTTTGAAACTGCCTTTACCCATGAACTTGATGGTTGGGTACTGGCAACTAGTTCGGCGGGTCCATCTTCCGCATCAAGGGCTTCGCCATCAACTGTGAAACCAAGGATTGTTCCTGCATCTTCGACGGTTGCTTTATCCAGATCTGCAGAGTAGCCATCCAAAGCTTCCACTGTTATTTTGCTGTAATCTCCGACACCATAAAAATCAAGTATTGCTTTTAGTGGAATTCCGGTCCATTTTTGCTCAACTTCACTGCCATCTTTTTTACTTTTAATTGCTGTTATTTCAATAGTTGTCATTGCTGCCGCATCTAAATCCGTAAAACTGATATCCGCATCTCCTATTCCTGAAATTGTAATCGTCCAAACGGCCTCAGTTTTGTCGGCAGCAGTAGTTTCAGCTGCGGCAGTTTCGGCTGCAGTGGTTTCAACACCTGTGGTTGCCGCTGCGGTTGTTTCAGCCGTTGTATCGGTTGTTTTACAACCGGCAGAAAGAACCCCAACCATCAACAAAATCATCAGCAGAGCACAAAATTTTTTCATGTTTCCTCCTTTAGGATACTTTTTGTAATATTGCAGGGAACCTTTGCTCTTTTGGATCCCTCTTTAAGAAAATAAAAAACCTACAAAAATAATTTTTCAATCAACCAAACAACTCATTAACGATGCATTTATCAAACAATAAATCATATATGCAAGATTTTCTAATTAACAATTGATGTTTACTATTTTACAATTTCTATTGATAAGAGGTTTTTAACTTCACTGTTTTTTGGCAGATCTTTAAAATATGTTTCCGGCTCACCTTTTTCATTTAGATATATTAAACCTTTCCCGATATCAGAACTACCAATTTCAGTGCTGTAACCATCTAAAGCAGTAAATAAATATGACTGTGCTTCCGGTAATCCGGCTGTATTTATGATATCTTTTACTGCTACTCCCTTTAAATCATCTGTCTGTTTGTTTTCAAAAGCTGCCAGTGCCTCTTCTATTGAAAAATATACTATCGGGCCATATGAAAACTTTAAAATATTTTTAACCCACATGCCTTTTGGCAAATCCTCGGCAAGAAATGCAGGGGTATCTTCACCGCCAATCTTAATTAGAGCCTTTTTAAAAATATCAGCCTCTTCAACTTTTTTTAATCCATCCGAAGCTTCTATATAAATAGCGCCCTGCAGAGTATCCTGGCTGAATTTTGTAAGCAAATCTTCTGCACTGACAGCTTTATCTTTAACACCATAATAGTCAAAATCCTGCTGTTCAATGCTGCCGGCTGCCGTATCAAGAAAAATTATTTTATTCAATTCTGTCTCAGTTCTATTCTCTATTATTTCAATTTTTACAATGTTCTTAACCCAATATAAGGACCTTTCATCCGGGACAACAGCTCTAAACGGTTGGGTCTCCGAATCAACGGGTCTGCCGTCCAGCTCATAGGCAAGTATTATATCTCTGCTGTTTATAATTTCTTTTGGAATTTCTACGGAATATCCATCCCCTGCAAAGAATATTATGGCACTAAGATCTTTCTGTGATTTTTCAAAATATTTTTGCAAAATATCTTCAAGTAAAATACCTTTAACTTTTCTGGTGCTTTTTTCGTTATCCGAATTAATGGTTGACGCCACCATGGTAACCGCTTCCATTCTTTTCAGTTCTTCCACGCTTATTTCCTTATCGTCGCCAAGTCCGGAAATTACAATTTTATCGGTGCCGATAGTTATATCCTGAGAAGCGGTATCTTCATCAGTTTTAACGCTTTTTTCACATGATATAAGTGTCGATAAAGTTATTAAAATCATTAAGACCAATAATATGCCGAGAAATTTTTTTAAATTTGCTTTCACTCCTTACAACCTTTCTTTTTTAAACTTTTATTTGATTTTTAATAAATAATCAGTACCAAAAATTTAATGTCCATAAATAAAAAAAGCCAGCAAAAGAAGATTTGCCGGCAATGCCGCTAAATATCGGCTTCATCAGCCGTTTTAGAATCTCCTTTCCAAACACGGGAGGCTATTACGTTTCCATTTTAGCCCTATCGCTCAAGGTCCCCTGGCTCATACTGATAACTTGTATGGCTTTAGGAAAATTAAGTCGGAGAAAAATATTCAATTTTATATAAAAAATAACTTATAACATTTAACAGTATTAGTTTTATGATGTCAATTGGCAATTCAATAATATGTGATACCAATTTTAGATTTTAATCTTTTAATAAATATACTGCTATTTCAGTATTTTTTTCTATATTTCCCGTTCCTTCAGGAAAAACAGCCAGCCCATCTGATTCTGACATTGACATCAGTATCCCGGCACCCTGCATTCCGGTTGATTTGAAGTATACCTCATCTTCAATTTTCTCTATTTTTACTCTGACAAAATCCGTTATCCCTTCCCCGTGCTTAAAATCAGAAGATGCTCTTGCATTGATTGTATCCCTGAATAATTTATTGTCTCCCATAATTTTTTTTATAAAAGGCCTTACATAAAATTCAAAACAAACCATAACAGATACAGGATTGCCCGGAAGCGCGAAAATAAACTTATCCTTATAGGTTAAAAAAGCCATAGGTTTACCCGGTCTCTGGTTAACTTTCCAGAAAACGAATTCTGCGTCTAATTCGTCCAGAATTTCTTTAACAAAATCGTAATCCCCGACAGATACCCCGCCGGTGAGCAGTAAAACATCACAATCACTTAAAGTCTCCCGTATTTTTTTCTTTAATATTTCTTTATCATCTCTTGCAATGCCGTATCTTTTGGGGCAGGCACCTGCTTCTTTTATCTGTGCAGATAAGGAATAACTGTTGCTGTCTCTTACTTTACCTGTTTCCAGTTTCTCATATATCTCTACAAGTTCACTGCCAGTGGTAAGTATTCCAACGGTGGGGGGGAAATTAACCGGAATCTCGCTTTTCCCGATGGAAGCCATTACCCCAATATCACCGGGGGAAATTTTTTTGCCTTTCTTAATGACAGTATCGCCTTTTTTGATATCTTCTCCTTTATATCTTACGTTTTCACCTTGCTTGCACTCCCTGAAAATCAATACATCTTTTCCTTCTTTTATTGCATCTTCTTTCATTACAACGCAATCACTTCCTTCGGGAATGGGGGCCCCGGTCATTATCTGGACACAATAACCTGCTTCCAGCTTGTTTTCAGGAATTTTTCCTGCCGGCAGGTCTTCTTTGATAAGTTTAAGTTTTACAGGATAATTTTTATCCGCACCTATTATATCAACAGCCTTAACTGCAAAACCATCCATCGCAGAATTATCATATGCGGGGATAAAATCTCCGGATATTATATCTTCGGCAAGCACCAGCCCAAGACTATCCAATAAAGATACCTTTCTTATTTTATGTTTTACCGGGCAGCCAAAGATCTTTTCCTGGGCCTCTTTTACTGAAAGCATTTTATTTTAACCACTTTCTCTTTAAAGTTACTCTGGCAAATATAATCTATAATATTTTTGTCCTTAATCATAAAATCAGGTGAAATCTCAGCAAGCGGAATAAGAACAAAATTTCTTTCAAAAATTTTTGGATGCGGCAGCGCCAGCAAATCTGAATCTATCTTGAGCTCATTAAAAGTCAGTATATCCACATCTATTATCCTTGGTCCATATCTGGTGTAAGTTGACTCTCTTCCCAAATCAAATTCTATCTTTTTAGCAAAACCTAAAAGTTCGAAAGCGCTGTAAGTGTTTTTAACAACCGTCTTTATTACTATGTTGTAAAAGTATTCCTGATTCTCCACATACATCGGCTCTGTCTCATAAATTGAAGAAATAGAGATTACGTCCAGGTTCTCATTAGCTCTGAGTTTTTTTACTGCATCTCTTAAATTCTTTTCCCTATCGCCAAGATTTGATCCAAGAGACAAGAATCCAATTGAATTTTTGGCCCCGGATTCATAATCATGACTGTCCGGATTTTTCTCTAACTCAAGCTCGACTCCAACCGATCCTATACTCTCTTTTATTGGAGGTGAGATCTTTTCAATCCTTACTTTTACTTTTAATATAAGCGGCGAATAAGAAATTATTTTTTTTGCAAGAACCTGGCAAAAAGTCTCAAGCAGGTTAAAACTGTTGTGAGAATTTATTTCTTTAATCAGGGCAATGACTTCAGAATAATTAACTGTATTTAAAATATTATCCTGGTACGATCCGTCTTTTTCAAAACTATCTTTAGCAACATCAATACCGATATTAAAAAGAAAATTCTGGCCGTTGGTTTTTTCTTCTTGTTTTACACCATGATAGCCAAATAATTTTAAGTCTTTTATCTTTATTTTAAACATCTCTTATTGCCTTTGCAATTTTTAATGCACGTAAAGTTTCTTTTATGTCATGCACCCTCAGCATGCTTGCCCCGTTCAGAAATGCATATACTGCAGCTGCAATGCTTCCTTCAAGCCTCTCTCCGGCTGGCAGCTCTCCCAGCAGATTTCCAATGAAGGACTTCCTTGAAACCCCGGCAAGAACAGGATATCCCATTTCATTAAATTCCGATAACCTGGATAAAATTTCAAGATTGTGTTCGACTTTCTTTCCAAAACCAATACCCGGATCAATTATAATTTTTCCTTTTTCAATACCAGATTCAACAGCTTTAAGTGTTCTTTCATATAAATAATCATAAATTTCATCTACAACATCGTAATAAGCAGGATTTTTTTGCATGTTTTCAGGATTTCCCTGCATATGCATGATTATTATTGAAGATTTTAATTGATAAACAAGTTCCATCATTTTATTATCGGCAGATAACCCGCTGATATCATTAATTATGACAGCACCTGCATCAATCGCCCTTTTGGCAATTTCTGATCTGAATGTGTCAATTGAAATTGGAGTTTTTCTAAAATTCTTTGCTATATGGTCAATTACCGGAATTGTCCTTTTCAGTTCTTCGTCCGGGCTGATTGGTTTTGAGCCGGGCCTGGTTGACATTCCGCCCACATCTATAATGTGAGCTCCCTGCTCAATAATTTCCTCCGCTCTTTTGAATGCACTGTTCTTCTCAAAGTATTGCCCTCCGTCATAAAAAGAATCGGGGGTAATGTTAAGGATGCCCATAATAAGTGCACCTTCCCGATCCATGTCAAAATCTATTTCACCTATTTTAATGTTTTTCCGGATATTTATTGCTTCTATTGAAGCAATATAATCTGCTAATTGCCCTGAAAGCTCTTTTAAGCCAAATGGTTGCAATTTAATTTTATCTGTCAGGCTCAGAACCGCTTTTTCCGTTCCTAATATTATAATATTTACGAGCCCTTCTGTTTTTATAAGAGACTGGCAGGAAGTTACGACATCTCCGTTTCTTGAAAGCATTTCCTGTTTTAGAATATTAGCGGCCCTGACATCAACATCCTTAACCTTCAGCGCAAGCGGAAAGATTTTATTTATCATTATATGCTGACCAGGCAGTGATGCCCCGATTTTACCAAATTCTTGAAAACCCTGTTTTTTAGTTTTTAAGTTTAATTTTCTTATTTTATAGCTCATACCATACCAGTCTTAACTCTTGCCGGATTTTATCAATGACATTGCTTCAGCTCTGGATGCCGGATTTTGTCTGAATAAACCTCTTACTGCAGATGTAACCGTAATTGTATTTGGTTTTCTAACGCCCCTCATGCTCATACATAAATGCTCGGCTTCAATTATAACCATGGTACCCCTTGGTTCAAGCTTATTCATGATTGTATCGGCAATAACCGTTGTCAGTCTTTCCTGAACCTGAAGTCTCCTGGAAGCTACTTCAAGCACTCTTGTAAGTTTGCTCAGTCCTACTATCCTGCCTGACTTGTTTGGCACATATGCAATATGGGCCTTCCCAACAAAAGGAACCATGTGGTGCTCGCAAACCGAATAGAATGGAATATCTTTGACTATTATCATCTCGTCGTGATTTTCATCAAATAATGATACTAGTTCTTCGCCAGGATTTTTCCCTATACCGCTGAAAAGCTCTTCATACATATCTGCAACACGACACGGGGTCCTGACTAGTCCCTCTCTGCTCAAGTCTTCACCAATACCTTTAAGTATCAGCCTGACACCTTCTTCTATCATTTTTTTATCCACCCTAAATACTCCTGTACTAAATTTTATAAGATTTAATTAAAATAAATTTTCTTTAGTTTAATTTTTTTATTAAATTTCTACAACCCTATTTAAGGTTAAGTTAAAAGGGCCCTATCAAGAAACTTCTTAAATAGAACCCTTTAAATTAACTTATTTAACTTGGATAACATCCGTAAATGTTATAAATATTTTATTTTAATTACTCATCCTTTACGGAAAGCCGCGATACCCTGGCTTTTACGGGACTTTTACTATTTTTTAATTTTGCTGTTGCCCCGGTATTTTTAGGTTCTTTTCCATTCGGCTCCACTCTGTTGTTCCTGGCCTTTTTCTGACTTTTTACATTAAACAACATGCTCATTACCTGCTCTCTTGAAAGTGTCTCTTTCTCCATCAATGTATTAGCAAGCATAGTAAGCGCATCCTTATTTTCAGTTAGTATCTGCTTTGCTTTTTCATAACTTTCCTGGACTATATTCTTGACTTCCCTGTCAATTTCAGAGGCTATTTCTTCACTGTAATGAGGCCTTGATACTATCTCTTTTCCAAGAAAAACTTCCTCTTCGTCCAGCCTGTAAGTAATGGGGCCAAGCTTAGAACTCATCCCAAGTTCTGTAACCATTTTCCTTACAATTTTGCTGGCCCTGTCAATGTCATTCTGTGCGCCTGATGTTATATCATCAAAAACCATTTCTTCGCTGACTCTTCCGCCCAGAAGCTGCGTTATGTTATCAAGCAGCTCTTTTTTTGTCTTTAAATACTTGTCTTCTTCCGGCAGAGTAATTACATAGCCAAGCGCCCTGCCTCTGGAAATAATGGATATCTTATGCACGGGATCAGTATTGGGAAGTATATGTGAAAGCAAAGCATGTCCTGCTTCATGAAATGCAATTATTCTCTTTTCCTCTTCAGAAATAATCCTGCTTTTCTTTTCGGGACCTGCTATCACTCTTTCAATTGCATTTTCTACTTCGAACATACTTATTTTTTTCTTGTTGTGCCTTGCAGCAAGCAAAGATGATTCATTAAAAATATTTGCAAGATCTGCACCAGTGAACCCGGGAGTTTGCTTGGCAATCGTTTTTAAATTTACATCTTTATCAAGAGGCTTACCTCTTGCATGGATCTCAAGGATATTTTCTCTGCCAACCAAATCGGGTCTGTCAACAACAATCTGCCTGTCAAATCTTCCGGGCCTTAGCAGCGCCGGGTCAAGTATATCGGGCCTGTTTGTTGCAGCAATCAAGATCACTGTGCTGTCAATATCAAAACCATCCATTTCAACAAGAAGCTGATTAAGGGTCTGCTCTCTTTCGTCATGACCGCCACCCAGTCCGGCGCCTCTATGCCTTCCTACTGCATCAATTTCATCCATAAAGATAATTGAAGGCTGACTGGCCTTAGCCTGGGCAAAAAGATCTCTGACTCTTGACGCTCCTACTCCGACAAACATCTCTACAAATTCTGAGCCTGAGATACTAAAGAATGGTACACCGGCTTCACCCGCAACAGCTCTTGCGAGCAAAGTTTTCCCGGTTCCGGGAGGACCATAAAGAAGCACACCTTTTGGAATCTTGGCTCCCATAGCCTTAAACTTACCGGGATTTTCCAGAAATTCTTCAATTTCTCTCAGTTCCTCTACGGCTTCCTCTACTCCCGCCACATCTTTGAATGTAACCCTGTTTTTACCCTTGTCGGCAACCCGGGCCTTGCTTTTTCCAAACTGCAAAACCTTGGAGCCGCCGCCCTGAAGCTGGTTCATCATAAAGAAAATAAGACCGAACATTATCAAAAATGGCAATGCACTGATTAATATTTGCAGCCACACTGATTGCTTCTGGTTGTTGACTATAAAAGGCATTTTTTTATCAAGCAAAAGCTGGGTTATATCATAATCCTGAAGGTAAGAAACCTTAAAACTGCTGCCATCTTTAAGCTTGCCTTCTATTAACTTGTCTTCTCCCTTAATTGTTATAGGGTCAGTAGTGCTGACTTGCCCTGAATCTATTTGGCCAATAAACTCTTCCAAACTCAGTTCCTTGACCTCAGGCGCAGTAAAAAGCGGATTCCTGAAAATTAAAAACATTACAACTATCAGCAATACCAGTAAAGCTATATTTTTAAAACTTCTTTTCAAATATAAAACACTCCTTTTTTATTTAGATTATTTAAGGCTTTTATTAATACTATTATTTAAACCTTAAACACTTCAAAAAACAATACTCCTTAAAAATATACCAATATTATATATTATTTTAGTCAAATAGAAAATTGGAATTGACTTCATAAGATAAATAAAAAGCAGTTATTCTTCTTCCAGATACCCGATGAAAGGCAGATTTCTGTATTTTTCACCTATATCCAGGCCATACCCAATTACAAATTTATTCGGTATATCAAAACCTTTATATTTTACTTTATTTGCAGTTTTCCTTGGAACATTTTTATCAAGCAGCGCACATACTTCTATGCTTTTGGGATTTCTTGCTTCAAGATTCTTAACCAAATAATTAAGGGTCCTGCCTGAATCTATAATGTCTTCAATTATAATAATATCCTTTCCGTCTATATTTGTGTCCAGGTCCTTTGTGATCCTGACTATTCCCGAACTGGCCCTTGAATTTCCATAACTTGAAACTGCCATGAAATCAAATATAACCGGAACCTTTATCTGCCTGCAGATATCGGCTACAAAGATAAAAGAACCCTTGAGAATCGCTATCAGAACAGGGTATTTATCCTTATAATCTTCAGTTATCAGATTTCCTAATTCTGCAACTTTCTTATTAAGTTTTTCCTCATCAATAAGAGTATTGATTTTTGAATCATTAATCATAACGCCTATTCTATCATTAAATTTCAAATATTTTTATATGTAAAATTTTTTTTGTTGAAGTATCTATCTTAGATCATAAGAACTCGCTTCCGGATCTCTCAAATATAAAAAGGTATTTGTTTAAAATTTATGCATTCTGAATAAAAAACAGGGTATTTCCAAATACTTTTTTATATTACCTGCCATGGAATATTCTAAAGAATGAATTTAACAATTTAAATGTGATATATTTGTGCATATTACGGCCGCATCCGGACACTGATTCCGGCAACATCCGGACAGCGTAACGGAATTATCCGGACACCATAACGGCAACATCCGGACACCTTGTCGGACTATTTTAAAATCTGCTACCCTTAGGATTTTAGATAACTAAACCTAGGGGAGGAAAGAACCGATGAGGAGGACCGATATGTTAAAGGCAAGAGAGATCTTAAGACTGGAAAGGGCCGGACTTTCACTAAGAGACATAGCACAGGCAACAAGCTGCGGAAAGACCACAGTATCTGAAGTACTTACAAGAACAAAGAGAGCAAAGATATCGTGGCCCATAGATTTAAGCGACAAGGAGCTTATGTCGCTACTCTATCCTCCCGCACTTAAACCTCCCACACTCCCTGAGCCGGATATGGAATATGTCTTCTACGAGATGAAGAAAAAGGCTGTTACCTTGATGATTCTCTGGGAAGAATACAAGGAGACCTATCCCCATGGGCTCATGTACACTCAGTTCTGCAGCCGCTATAGGGACTTTAAGAAAGCGAATAAGCTCACCATGCATATAGAGCACAAGGCCGGAGAGGAGGTGCAGGTAGACTGGGCGGGATACGAGGTTCCCTATGTGGAAAGGTTTACCGGAGAGGTAAGGGCTGCATACATATTCGTGGCAGTGCTTCCCGCCAGCGCATATCCATTTGTTTATGCATATGATGACAGGAAACTTGCCAACTGGATAGATGCCCATGTTAGGGCGTTTGAATATTTCGGAGGAGTGGCGGCAGTAATTATCCCTGACAACGCAAAGACAGCTGTGATAACCCCTGATGTAACAGAACCTGAGCTTAACAGAAGCTACAATGACATGGCAAACCATTATGGGGCAGCCATAGTTCCTGCAAGGAGCCGGAAGGCCAAAGACAAGGCCGCCGACGAGAATATGGTGGGAAACGTATCGAGAAGAATACTTGCCCCCTTAAGGAATATCAGGTTCTTTTCCGTGTATGAGATAAACGAAGCTATTAAAATAGAGCTTTTAAAGTTTATCGAAAGGCCCTTTGCCAAAATGGAGGGAAACAGGGCCGCTGCCTTTGAGAAGATAGACAAGCCTGCTCTAAGACCACTTCCCAGCCAAAGATATGAGCATTGCAACTGGAGGCAGGCAAGGATTGGCTACAACTACCATGTCGAGTATGAAAAATTCTATTACAGCACCCATTATTCCTATGCAGGAAGCCCCTGCTACCTAAGGGCGACCAAAGACACCATAGAGGTATTTGTAGAGGGAAAAAGGATTGCAGCACATAAGAGAAACTACAATAAACTAAAAAGATACACCACAAATCCTGAACATATGGCGGAATCGCACAGGGCGGTATCAGGCTGGAGCAGCCACAGATTTACATCCTGGGCAGAAAGTATAGGGTCCAATACAGGAGAGTTTGTTAAGAAGGTACTTTCCGCAAGTGATTATCCAGTCCAGAGCTACCGCTCATGCATGGCCATAATGAGTCACTCTAAAAATACTTCCAATGAAATCATGGAGATCACCTCAAGGAAGGCTCTTGAGCTTGAGATCTACTCATACAAGTATTTTAAGATGCTCCTAAAGAAAGAGGGCGCAAAGAAAGAAAAGGTAAAACCTGAAAGGATAATAGCCCACTCCAACTTGAGAGGAAAAAGTGCCTACGTGGGAGGTGGTATAAATGCTTGATAGTCCCACCATAGAAAAACTAAAAGAGATGAAATTAAAGGTAATGGCAGAGATGTTCTCAGATCCTGACGATTCGTCAAGGGAATTATCCTTTGAGGACAGGTTTGCCATCATGGTTGAGGCACAGTGGCTTTCCAGGAGAAATGCTAGGATTAAAAGACTCATAAGGGATGCAAATTTTCCCATAGATGCATGTATTGAAGATATCAGATATCATCCTGACAGGACCATTGACAAGAAAACAATGAGTACTCTTGCCACATGTACCTATATTGAGAAGAAGCTCAATGCAGTGGTATCAGGGAGAACTGGTTCAGGGAAATCTTTCATAATATGTGCTCTGGGGAATGCCGCCTGCAGGAAGTTATACCGGGTTAAATACTACAGGATACCAGAACTGCTTCTTGAGATAGAGGATGCAAGAAGTAGTGGCATATATCTAAAATTTATAGCAGGTCTTCAGAAGGTAAGACTCCTTATTCTTGATGACATCGGACTTAAATCATATACCATAGAAGAAAGCAGGGAAATACTGGAGATTGCCGAATCAAGGTACAGCCGGGCTTCTACCATACTGTCTGCCCAGGTTGAGCATTCCAAGTGGTATGATCTATTTGCAGATCCAACCATTGCTGATGCTATTATGGACAGGGTTATTCATAATGCATACATCCTGCCGCTTGACTCTAAAAAATCCATGCGCCAGGTCATGGCTGAAGAGGATAAAAAGGATTTAAATAAATGATTAAGATTTATGAATCTATTGAAATGAAAAGTCTATTGCTGTAGAATTTTTAACATTCGACAAGGTGTCCGGATGTTGCCGGAACTACTGTCCGGATAAATCCGGAATTGGTGTCCGGATAAGCCGGAATCCGCAATTTGCAAGTAAAATACTGGAAATATTAAAAATATATATCAGTCAACCAATTGTGAAATATACTTAATATTTTCTTTATACACATCAAAGTAGAAGTTTGGCAACAGCCTCAATTATTTACGGTCTTTCTTTTAATTACATTAAAGTTAACTTTTTTGCAGTATATTGAAGTCAGAATCAGAAAATAATGTATTTAGTATTTTAGTTGCTGCACCTCTTGCAGCAATAAACTCATCCAGCTCAGTTCTTAATATCTTAACCTTTTTTGATATTACATTTAGCGCTCTTATCTGGACAGTCCTCTTTATCGCTTCGATTAAGATCTCTCCTGAAAATGATATGCCACCTCCTAAAACAATCAATTCTACACCAAATAAATTCAAAGCAGCTGCTATTGCAATACCAATATATTCCCCTGTTCTGTTTATAAGATCAAAAGCAAACTTATCACCTTCCTTTGCAGCTTCAGAAATTATTTCAATGGATAAATTGCTTATATCATTACCAATTCTGGAAGTAATTTCTGTAATAACTCCGTTGTCTATTCCTTCTTTTGCTCTTCTGATTATTCCTGTTTCGGAAGCTATTGCCTCAAGACATCCTCTATTCCCGCAATTACATAACGGACCGTCTTCCGATACTGTAATATGACCAAGTTCACCGGTAAGTCCCATGCTGCCCCTATAAATTGCCCCATTAACATATATTGCTGCTCCTATGCCTCTGCCAAGACTTATAAAAAGAAAGTTATCATAATCTTTTGCAAAACCGTAGCGTTTTTCTGCAACAGCCATACACCTTACGCTGTCATCAACAAAAACATAAAATCCTGTTTTACTATTGATATATTTCTTAATAGGAAAATTATTCAACCCATTGATATTCGGACAATAAATACTAACTCCTGAAACAGAATCTATAACTCCAGATACACCAATCCCGATACCACAAATACTGGATTTGGATATTTTAGAATCTTCTATTAGTTTATAAACTTCTGATAAAATATTATCGAGCAAGAGCTTCCCTTTATTTGTTACTGTAATTTTTTCTTTCCTTTTATTTATTATATTTCCCGAAAGATCCGTTATTAAAAGTCTTGCATTGTCTCCACCAATATCAACACCGATTACACACCCTAAAGAACTATTAATCTTATAAACTGTTGGACGCCTGCCTCCACCGGAATTACCTTCACCTGCTTCCACTAATAATTTATCATTGTTGACAAGCTTATTTACCGCAGATGATATTGTCATGATATTTATATCAAAGCAGTCTGCAGCTTCTTTCTTTATTAAAAATCCTTTTTTATAAGCAAGTTTTAAAATGTTTAATTTTAAATCATTTTTATCAGAGTTATTTTTCATCTGTTAAGATAATTTTCATTAATATTCATATTTATTCTTTCATCAACAATTCCATGACATACATTTCAAGCTCTTCATAATTTCTGTCTTTTATGCACTTACTTTGAAAAGCATAATTAAATTTTACTGCTTTTTCTTCTAATATTTCAACTATTTTAATACTATTATTTAAATGTCTATAGCAATCTTGTATTTTTTGCGTTCTCATAGCTTTTACATCAAGTCCTACATATTCTCCGTTTTTACCAAAATCATTTTCTATAAGAACTTTAACTATATTGAAAGCCTGTCTTAAGTTTTCTACACCAAACGCTTTATCCTGATCATATTTTAGGCTATTTTGATCATTTAAATGCACTCCCCATAGTTTTCCGAAAGATAGCGCAAATGCTATTTCGTTTGCAGGATCAAGTCCAGCAAGTATTGCGTGGGCGACTTCCAATAAACCCCCTACCCTTGTAGTATCGATTGTTTCAGAAGCTAATGTTAATACATGACCCATAGTCGGGCAAAAGCTTCTGTCGACAGGCTCATTTGGTTTAGATTCGATTAATATTTTTATTTTTTTATCATACTCGAGCATTTCATTAATTGCATCCTTTATTCTGTTTATGCTTTCGACCGGATTTTTACTCTCATAACAGAGTGTTCCTTCTCTTGCAAGCCACAACACTATCTTGTCGCACCCAAGTTCATTTGCAATGTCTATGGATCTGAAAGATCTGCACATTGCATATTCTCTATCTTTTTTATCATTAGAAGTATAACCGCCATCTATTGTGTGGGAATCCATCCATAATCTTGGTGCAACAAACTCTGCTTTAAGATTATACCTGTTTAAGAGTTTTTTTACATCCCTGCCTTTATCTTTTATCTCTCTTTCATCAAGTTCATTTATATTTGGTACAGCATCATCATCGTGAAATTGTACTGCACTAAATCCCATCTCTGAAAACTTTTTAATTTTTTCTTCAAAGGTAATTGATTTTCTGACTTCCGGCCCGAATGCATCTGCTCCCTCATGAACATTCCAGAGACCAACAGAAAATTTGAATTTTGACATACTATTTTCCTTTCTAAGCATATATTATTTCCTAACATTAAATATTTATTATAAAATTTTTAACTTTACTAGCATTTTATTTTCCATGACATTTTTTGTTGGTATTTAAACCTTTGAAAGCATGTCGGCTTTAAGTATAGGCTAATGCTTCTGAATCGATTTTATCTGTATTTACCCTTGTTTCTCCTATTATTCTTGTCTTTAATGGACGTGCAACTACAATACTATCTGTGATATCCTCAAAGATTCTGTATTAGCAAAGCCAGTTATCACTAGCTTCTACTGTTACTGACAAGTTATCGTTTTTTAACTTTAGCTTTAAGATAAAAGCCTATATCTTCCCTTTTAGATCCTAAATTTGCTTTTGGTGTGATTTTGCCATCATCACCCAAAATGTTGAAAAAATATTTTTTTTGTAAATTTAATCCTATTTATTTCATGTGTATCTCCTTTAAAATTTAAATTATGATAAAAAAAATTTTATTATAGACATGTCAATAGGAAGTACACTCCATTTTTTAATTACTATAAAATCCAGATCCTGCATTTTCATGTTATAAATTAATTTATAAATTAATATATAAAAGTTAATGCACTTATATAAAATTTTATTAATTTGGTTTTTAACAAATTTAATATTTTTTCTATTAGGTAAGTGATAACTTTTAAAGCTTTTTTCTATGTTAAATTAGTATATAAATCAAATCCCACCCTGGCAATTATAATAATTAGAAGTACTATAAAAATTATCTTTATAATATTATCTTTTACCTTTTTATGAATATAAGTTCCGAGTCTTGCACCACCAATTGCTCCAATTGCTACTACGAAACCAGTATATATATCAAATCGAACAGTTAGCAATTTCCCAATAATGCCAGGTATGGCATTAAACAACATTATCAGAAGTGATGTGCCTACTGCGACTTTAATTGGAAGACCGAACAATATTATAAGTATTGGTACATATAAAAAACCTCCCCACACCGATTAGGCCAAATACAAATCCGGCAAATATGGAAATTGAAATAATTTTAAAGTAATCCTTTCCATCTGGAACCTTTTTGGTAGCTAATTCTACTTCATGTTGAGAACTACTATTTCTGCTTATAAAAAAAAAAGAGTATCAAGGCTAATATTACAGATGTAAGATAAATTATCTTTATAATAAGCCCTGGTATATATTCTGTAAAATAGGAACCAATAAGGCTTGTAACTGCACTTGAGAGACCGAATGTTAGGGCATATCTGAAGTTTATTGTTTTATGCCGCCAGCAAAAAAATGTTCCGAATGAGCTTGCAAAAAATACATTTATAGTGGATATTGCGGTAGCTACTTTTATTTCAACACCTGTTATATAAAGCAGGATAGGAAGTATTAATACACCACCGCCTATTCCAAGTAAACCAGAAATTATGCCGCCAATTATACCTATTGATAAAAATTTCAAGTATTCTAAAAGCATGTATCGGTAAAATCATTTTTTAAATTTGTTCTCATAATTATTAATTATTTCTTTCAATTTTTCTTGGTCATCTTTATGTAATAATTTTGGTTTATGATCTTTAATTATTTCTTCAGCAACTTTCTTGGCGTTATCTATAATCGATGGTTTACCCAAGTTTTTCCAGATATCATAAACATCTCTATTTGAGACTTTATAAGAAGAGTGTTCATTAGTATGAATATGTTTCAATGTGTGGGAATCCATCATATAATTATTACCTGGACCAATTCTTTTTATAACTTCCTTTGCAATAGCATCTTCACTTATTTGTATTCCTTCTAAATATCTATATACAAATGTAGCTATTTCATGGTCAACAACAAGTTGCTCGTAGCTGACTGTCATACCTGTTGCAAACATTCCTGCATTTACAATTAAATTAATTCCAGATTGAAGAGATGAAATAAGATTGAACATTTTTTCAAAACTATTTTGTTCATCACATAGATTTGAATCAGTATTAAATGCTGTAGTATGAGAAGGTAGTCCATAATATTTTGCAATTTGTGCTTCTGCAACTCCAAGAAGACCACTTTCTGGAGTTCCAATTAAAACTGTGCCCTTATTCATATCAAAAGTAGTCCAAGAAGCAGCATACATTATTGGACATCCTTCATTAACAGTTTGCGAAAGCACTATACCAGAAAGTATTTCGATATTATTAACTACGAGGGTTCCCGCAAGTGTATACGGCGATGTTACACCTGAATAAGGTTCAGGTAAAATTGAAAGCGGTATACCTGATTTTGCTATTTCAACCACTGCTAAAGCAGTACCCTTAGACCATGTAAGTGGGCTAATAGGAGATAATTGGCAGATACCTATAGGGCGTTCGGCCAAATCTTCTCCCTGACTTATTATTTCTAACATCTCAATAGTAGCTATAGTTTCTAATATATTTTCTGGTGAAAAATATATAGGTTTAGATGTGTTATTAAGAACAGCATCTAATGAATGTAAAATTGAAGATTTGTAAAATACATCCTGTGGCATTGCTTGCACTCCAACTATATGTATTTTTGGCAAAGCATCTGAAATTTTAGCGAAATTACCAACTTCTGTTTTTGTTACAGGTCTTCTTTCTTGAGTCTTGCTATCAAACATATATATAGCATTATGTCCACTTGCACAATATCCTAAATTATTACCAATATTTAAATAACTATCTTTACATCTTTCATAAACCTTGAATTCTTTTGGAACTGATCTTATACATCTATTTATTATTTCTTCAGGAATTTTTACAATCATTTCATTATAGTTTACTTTTGCACCTGCTTTTTCATAAATTTTCAATACTTCTTTGCTCAACACTTTTATTCCAGTTTCCTCCAATATCTCCTTTGATGCGTTATCGATATCATTTATTTCTTTTTCGGACAATACTTTTGTATTTGATAACTTCATGAAATTCCTTCTCTTTAAGTTTTTAATACTATGAATAAATATACTTTGCTATTTTTCAATATTTTGAGTACTGCTTGAACATTTTCTTTATAATTCTCTTCAGAATAAAATTTTTTTCAAAGAGGAGCTCCTATTGTAAAACCTCATATACCCTAGCTTATAGTCTCATGCAGAGAGTCTCAAATATTTTTTTATACATCATTAAATTACTATTGTTTATAATCAAGGTAGATTATTAAAAACCTACCTTGTTTTTTTACTTACCATATTTACTTAGCTTCATATGCTTTTTCAAAATATCTATTTACCTCATCTTCTACTGATGATACAAGGTCATAATATTTATCAACAAGACTATCATCGTCTTGAGTAATAGCTGGAATCAGTAGCTTTTCTAATTCTATTATTTTTTCAAAACTCTTATCATTAATTAACGTAATTATTTTTCAAAATACTTTTAATATTTAACACATATATCCATTTTGTTAATTCCAGATGGTAATTCAATATACTCTTTTTCAGGATTAAATTTATTATATTGGTCCCCATTAATCGTAACAGATTCCATCTTCTTACTTTCAGAATGCCTTATTCGAATAAAAATTCTTTTCTGTCTATTCCTGTAATCTATTTCAACTATTGCTTTAATATAGTCATTACTAACTTCAGATCTAATTTCATATGAAATCATACCGATCTCGGAGGGAATATTATTTATTTTTATTTTTTGACCATTCTTCATATAATAACTTGGTAGGAAAGGTGCAATCCATAATTCCTCGTTTTTTTCAGTCAAAAACATTAAATAGATTTGATTTAATATAACAGCCGTTGTATGTGTTTTGTTCCAACCTCCAGCTAACCCTATACCATGTTCCCAAAATGTTAAGTTTTCATTATCCAGAGACATTACAATTTGATTGAAGATTGAACGAATAAGTGGTTTTATTAAATTATTCATAGCATATATCTTTACAATTCTCGAATGACCGTGCTGGTATTTTGAAAATCCACCCCTATTAAACCATTCCTTTTTATTATCTTCTTCAGAATAATATTTACCGCAAGCAAAAGCTGAAAGTAATGAAGCTACATCTTCAAAATGATTTAAAAAATTATTAGCATCTTCGTTATCAGGATCTAACACTTCAAGTGCAAACAAATGCTGAGCACCATGCTCTATATCATATGTCCAAGCAGCCCGGTCACCTTCCGGATATAGTTCTGTAGATTTTCTATATCCATTTAGGATAGAAGGATAAAATGGAACCCAGGTACCGTTATTAAGTTTAACAACCGGAACTTTTGCCTGCATATTTTTAAAGGCACTTAATATATTATTATGAAATTCTTCCGCTTTTTGATTGATCTTTTCAGATTCAAAATGATTGATTTGTTTAAGAACTTCGGCAGAATCTCTAAGACCTGCATATTGATGAGCCTGGCTATAGAATCGATAAGCAAAAAAACCCCAGTCACCGGTAACTCCAGGTGGGAATAATCCATACTCTGGTAATTTATTACCATTAATATCATATTTCTTTGTCTTTTCACATTGAGAAATTATCCACTGACAAGATTTTACAATTTTAGGAGCAATACTTTTTAGCCATTTTTTATCACCAGAGAGTTTAAAATGTTTAGCAATTGTCTGTAAAAACCAGCCAGTAGCCATCATTGTATAAAAAGTCGAGAGCCATCCTTCCTCGTTCAAATTATTTAGCATAACTTTAATTGCCAACTCTGCATATTTTTTATTTCCCCATAGATCCATGGCACTTATTATTTCTTGTGACTCATTATCAAGAGTTCCGTAACGGTCTGCAGAAGCCCAAGGGCTAATAACATTGCCATTATAGTTTCTGGTTATCATGAGAAGGTTTATTAATGAAGCATGTATAATATTTAAAAATTTATTATCGGGTATTTGTATGGTGGTATTTTGTATTAAAGCACCATCCCAATGTTCTAAAAGTAATTTATACTGTTTTTTAGGATTTAAAGAATCAATATTATTCTCTAATGAGGTAGTCTTGAATGCAGGCAAATATATTATACAGGTAGATTTAGAACTTGCTGGCATCTTTCCAGAAAAAATTATTTCTCCATCCCTTACGTCAGATTTTAAGTCTCCCATATCTCTTTTATTGATAAATGCAACAAATTGATTGTTATTTAGAAATACATTACCATCATGTCTTACACCTATATCATATTTCTCTTCAGCAAATACAGGAACACATCCATACATACCTTGTTGTTTTTCTACAGGCTCCATTGAACTAAACTTCAGGCTAAAACATACTTTTTCCGATTTAGTGCTATTATTTTCAATAATGAACTCTGATATACCTAATGAATCCTGCTTAAACCATTCAGGACTATATGGAGCATGGTAATTATTAATGGGTGCTACAAAAGTCCGTTGAGAGTATCTCGTATCTTTTTTTTCAACTTCATTTATTATTGCAGGAATATATCCTTCGCCAAGACTTCTTTTTATAATTAACGAATCGTCTAAACAATTATTTGTCTCAGTATTCCTCATTGAACCAATATTTAATGATGGAGTAATAACTGTGAAAGTAGATGGTTTAAAACCATTTACCATATCGCCATTCCAACCACTTCTTGGAGACCTTATAATACCATTGCGCTCTACTACAAACTTTTTATTATGGCAAGCAAGAGAGATCATTGTTGGAGAAGAATCAGACTCTTTCGGGTGTACAGACATTGCCTGCCGGATGCTTTGATCCTCCATTTTTTTGACCCTTTCTATTGTAGACTCTTTCTTCTCGATACTCTTTTTATATTGAACTATACTTTGCCCAAAACTAGCATTTGCTAAATATACACCAGATTGAGCCACATAGACTGGTCCTCTTTCAAGAATATCCCTTAATAGCACTCCAAATGGCCTTTCGGAATGTTTGAACCATAAAATTGTTTCATCGGTAATATCTTTTTCAGAAACACAGGCTAATATATTTATTTTTAAAATATTATCAGTTTTCCAATTTATAAAAGATTTAAGCATTAGGGGAGATGATTGAATTATTGCACCATTGTAAACTTCAATATTTACCTCAACATTTGCTAACTCCTTGTCTCCTTCAATTCTAATCGCTTCTTCCCTCCAGCATGAATTGGACCATGCAGAAATCCTTATAACACTAAAATCTTTAAAGATGTTTGAAAATATCCACCTTATCTTTAATGTTCCCTTAATAGGAGGTTTCGCTTCTATTGCATTTACTACTCTTGTATCATTTTTAATATATTCTTCGGTATCTATAAAAAAAGTAATCTTATTTCCATTCAGCTTTATATCAGATGAAAGTCTTGCCCATTGACCCTGCCATTTGGAATAAACATTTCTTGACTCTTCTGCATTATCGGAACTAGGAATCCAATATTCTATAGATATTCCGTTTATATTTTCTATCTCTTTATCGAATACTATTTCAATTTTTTCAATATATCGAGACTCTACCCATTCAAGTCCGATACAACCTCTTTCATTATCATAATACGGTATTAAATATGATACCTTATCTTTATTTTTCATTACTGTCTTGCCCGGGAAAATATCTTTGGTTGGAAATGGTTTAATTCTAGAAGGATTTTGTCCTTTTTGGAATGGATCCCAAGTCATTATGTCAGCAAAAGGTGCTATATCAAGACGACCTTTAAGGTCAATCTGTTTGTTTTCCCTGAAAAACTCTTCATCAGGCATTTTAAAATATAAATAATTATTTTTATCATTCATTTAGTAAAATCTCCTAGTAGTACTGACCTGGTACAGGGATTCTGCGTTTTAAACACTGACCATCTAGAATCTGTAGCTCAATCTCTGCTATATTGAGCCAGCTGCCATGTTTTGGAGTGTAATGTATTTCAAACCTATTCAAGTAAATTACCCAATATATTTACATTGATATGACACTAGTAACCAGCTCTTGCAAGCCTGCTTTGAATCATTTCTTCTTCTTGAATGTTTTCTTTACTCTTTTTATGAATTATCCATTCATATTTTTCAGGATCTAGATCTTTATCTTTAAAACCTTCAAAATCCTCGCCATAACGATGAGCTTGAAATATTAATCTTGTTGCTTCCCATCTAAAACCACCTTTAATGCTTAGAATAAATGGACTTAAATATTTCCAGACTACTTCCTTATCTTTAGTTACCTCATAAAAGGTCCCACTCGCAGAATCCAAAATCATATAATTTCCATTTGGGAGTTTCTGAACGCTTCCACAGAAATTTGAAATTATAAGATGAAATGGGTCAATATATTCCCAAACAATATTACCCGTCTTTGTATCGACCTCTAGAGCCCTTGAAACTATAAAATTAGATGTATCTTTGTGATCGGTTTTGGGGTCATAGATTCTTCTATGTAACCCATTATCAAATATCGTAATATTGCTATTGGAAAGTACACTTACATCGTGTTGATGACCAATATTTTGTTTTGGCCCCCATTCCCAGATTATCTCTCCTGTATCTTTTGAAATCCTTATGACTTTATTCATTCTCCTTACAGAAATTATCGGATCCCCATTTGGAAATACATCAATAGAATTTGTGTATCCCCATATTTCCCTATCACAAAATGGACAATCAATATCTTTTTCAGGATCAAAATGTTCCCAATTATTCCATTCCCATAAAGTCTCTTTATTTCTATTAATCTCTCTTAATTGGACCCCGTACATTCTTCCATCTATTTCAGTTCCCGGAACTCCTCCTTTAATCTTCTCTTGAATTTCCTTAGGAATTAACTCAAATCTAAGTAGTATAATATTGCCATTTTTCTGTATTTCAAAATCATGATTTAACATGGGATCATCATAGCGCCATACTTCATTCCCATCCCAATCGACCTCTATCAATTCTGAAGCACCTGCATTTAATTGTTTAATCGCTCCTGGACCTCTTCCCATCCACATCAAGTTTCCATTAGGTAATAATTTATAATTCAGTCCGGGTGGATTTTTCATTTCCCAGTAATGGACAATATTTCCTCTCATATCAATTAACCAAGCAGTTTTATTTTGAAACGAAGGCGCAAACAGAGTATATCCTTTAAAACATTTCATTTCATTGTATATTTCGACATCATT
>Ga0172371_10002937_pt1 | contig 26736 bp, 20 predicted proteins | sample Lak12m_FD_114543 | JGI IMG/M metagenome (GOLD analysis project Ga0172371, IMG submission 114543) | Freshwater microbial communities from Kabuno Bay, South-Kivu, Congo - kab_022012_12m | ecosystem: Environmental > Aquatic > Freshwater > Lake | place: Democratic Republic of the Congo: South-Kivu... | reverse complement strand
TGACGGAATACTTCGAGTGGAAAGAAGCGCGGGAAGAAAAACAAACCGGTAAGCTGATCAAAATCGGTTAGCAGGAGCCAGACTATCGGAAAGCGAATTTACAGCAGAGTTGGGACTTGACCAGGGCGCGATATATTCTGCGGAGGATGAGGAAGATGTCCGCAAGCGCCTGCAGGATCTGGGATACTTGTAAATCTGATCAAGCCGTTACTCCGGAACAAAACGCGGTATCCGGAAAGGAGCAGGATGGCCAGAGTTTGCATAATCGGTCTGGACGGGGGCACCTTTCGCATAGTCGACTATCTGGTGGCAAAAAACAGACTGCCTAATTTCGCGCAAGCACTCAGCACCGGCAGCCGCGCAATCCTGAAATCCACCGTTCCTCCATTAACACCGGCCGCGTGGGCGGCATTTTATACGGGTACCAATCCGGGCAAGAACAGCACCATCGACTTCTTCAAAAGGCAGCCAGGCACCTACAAATTAACACCGGTGAACGCCGCAACAGTTGGCGGTCAGCCCCTTTGGACCCTGGCTGGAAATCAGGCAAAGCGCGTCTGCGTTTACAATGTGCCCGTTACCTATCCCGCCGTGCCTGTGAACGGCATCATCATATCGGGCATGGACGCGCCCAGATTCGACGAACGTTCAATTTATCCCGCGGAATACAGGAAAGCGTTGCTCAAGGCTATACCCGGCTTCGAGATTCAGCCTCCCATAGACGCCGAATACCTGGTTAAACACAGCCCGGATCCGGTTGGAGCCTGCATCCGTCAGTTTGAAAGCTACCTACGGATGGAGCTCGATGCAGTCAAGCACCTGTTGTCACTGGAACCGTGGGACCTGTTTGTTGGCATAATCCGGGCGACTGATCGCTTTCAGCATACTTTCTGGCGCAGCGTGGAGAAGATGATATCAGTTGGAGAAAATGGTCTGTCGACTGCAGAAATGCGTGAAGTGGAAGCGGTTTTTTCCTGCTACGAGACTATCGACGGCGAACTGGCTGAAATAAGGTCTGCCATGGGACCGGATTGCAATCTTGTCATCATGTCGGATCATGGCTTCGGTGAATTACAAAAGGAAGTCTGTGTCAATAGAATTCTTGAACAAGCCGGACTGTTAAAGTTTCTTGACAGCACTGAAAGATCCGCAAACACCGGCTATCTCGGCAGGTTGTCCAGAGCTTTACCCGAAAAGTCCCGGCGGCGCCTGAAGCGTTATCTGGGGCGGGATTATTCCCGGCGGAGATGGTCCATACTGGCAGATGCAGTCGTCGCTGATATCGATTGGGGAAAAACCCGAATCTTCTCACTGGGACAGTTTGGATGCATGTTCACGAATCTGAAAGGCCGCGATCCCCTGGGCATCGTCGCCGGGGAGCAGGAACGCACGGCTGTTACGGCTGAAGCTGAAGCCGTTCTGTCAGAGTTCGTCGATCCGACGGACAACGAACCCATCTTCACGGAATTTTACCGCAAGGAAGAACTCTTTCATGGGCCGGAAATGGCGGACATGCCTGACTTGGTCACGGTCATGCGCGATTACGCTTACAGAGGTGTGCCGAGCACCGGCCAGGAGCTGGCAGAACTGGGTATAGTACGAGTCCCATGCCCTGCATGGAAAATACTGGCCCATACCGGCAATCACCGGCGCGAGGGCATGCTTTTAATGACCGGCCCGGATATCAGCCATGCGAATCTGGGTGAGGCAGCTATGGTTGATATCGCTCCGACAGTTGCCAACCTTATGAATATTTCACCACTGATTGATTGGGACGGTGATATTCTTGAAGCCGGATTCAGGGCGGGTAAGGCACAGCCAGCGGTTCAGGGTGGAATCACGATCCCTTCCGGACAGGTTCCAGCTCCATTGAAGGGAGAACCAGTCTACAGCGAAGAAGACGAAGATGAAGTGCGCAAGAATTTGGAAGACTTGGGCTATCTCTAACCTGCTTCAATCCTTTGACTTACCTTCGGGCGCTATCTAAAATCAGTAATCAACTGACATTTGTTATTTTTGGAAGTTTCCGTAGCTGGACAAGTGAATCCGAAACGATTGACACCGGGGAACGGTAGGGTGAATTGATTACTAATACAAGGGGAAATCGACGCCGAAAGGTCGTTATCGGCCTGGATGGGACCCCTTTCAGTTTCCTGAAATCGGAAATCGAATACGGAACATTCCCCCAACTGGCTCGCATCTTCGCCAATGGGAAGCTGGCTCGGATGGAGACCGAGATACCCGCCATCTCTTCAGTGGCCTGGGCCTCATTCATGACCGGTGTAAATCCCGGGAAACACGGTATCTTCGGCTTCACGGATCGCAGGCCCGGAACCTACGAGCTGTACTTTCCCAACTATACCAATCTGAAGACGGAAACCATATGGGATCGAATCGGCCGGGAAAACGGCCGGTGCTGCGTCCTCAATGTACCTTCCACCTATCCGGCGCGGCCGCTGAACGGCACCTTGGTTTCAGGGTTTGTGGCTCCAAATCTGGAACGGGCCGTATACCCCGCCAGCGTCTTCGATTATCTCAAGAGCTCGGGATACCGCATCGATGTGGATGCATCCAAGGCCCGGCAATCTCTGGAGGCGCTGCTCATGGATCTCCATTCGACGCTGGAAAAGCGTCGCGAGGCGATGTTGCATTTTTACAGGCAGGAAGCATGGGAATTCTTCATGTGCGTTTTTACGGGAACCGACAGGCTGCACCATTTTCTTTGGAGGCATTACGAGCGCAATGATCCCGTTTACAAAGAGGAGTTCCTGCGATATTACCGCCGCCTTGATGAGATAATTGGCGAATTCATCTCACTTGTTCCCGAGGACACCGCTCTCTTCCTGCTTTCGGACCATGGTTTTTGTGGTATCAAAAAGGAAATATTTATCAACCGTATGCTGCAACAGGCCGGGCTTCTGAAATTCACCAAAGATGATCCGAAGACCATCGCTGACATCGATCCTCAAGCCACGAAAGCATACTGCCTGGATCCCGGCCGCATCTATTTGAACCTGAAGGGCCGGGAGCCAGAGGGAACCGTGGATCCGGCGGCATCGCCAGTAGTTTTATCTGACATAACCAAAATGTTAGTCGAACTTGAGGATCCGCACACTGGCGTTCGAGTAATAGACAGGGTCGAAACCGGTGCAGAATTATATTCCGGCCCTCGCGTCGAAAAGGGACCCGACTTGGTGGCCGTGCCGAAACGGGGATTCGACTTGAAGGGTCGCATGGCTGGCGAAATATTTGCCGAGCCGGGTCTGCTGTCGGGAATGCATACGCATGACGATGCTTTTGTCTTTGTCGGTCCTGGCGTTGATGGCCCACCACCTGGGCACATACGCGAGCTGGCGCCGCTTATTGAAAAAGCCGGCGGCGCTATTTCGTGAATACTGCCGGTAAATAGCCTGTGGAAACGAAAAACCTCGGACGGGCGAAGAGTGGTACCTCGAAGGCCTATCTGCCGCAAGTCGCCAAAGGCGCCATGATCAATCTCAGTGGAACCGTCGTCCGTACCTTGCTGGCCTCAGGGTACACGGTACTGCTGGCGCGTATGTTGCCCGTTAGCGAACTCGGCGAGTACTTTCTGATTGTGACGGTTGTCAACATCCTGGGACTGGCAAGCACGGTGGGACTGGACTACGGCGTGGTTCGTTATGTGGCCCTGTATGCCGGCGAAGGCAAGATCCGGCAGGCACGCAGGGCGACGAGAACCGCCCTAATAATTGGGGTAAGCATCAGCTTGATCGTGACTGTCGCGGTCATCGCTTTGGCGCCCTCGCTGGTGACCCGGTTATTAGAAGGAGGTTCGGATTCGGTAACAATGTTACGGCTATTTTCGCTCTCGATACCATTTTGGGTTATGGCTCGCTTGTTTAATGCCACCACTCAAGGGCTCCATCGAATGCGTTATCAGGTTTATAGCCGTGATTTGGGTGAGCAGCTTTCCAAGTTCGGCTTTACCGCAATTGCGCTGATACTGGGCACCGGGCTTCTCGGCGCCGTGGTAGCAAACGTCGCCTCAGTGGTTTTAGCGATGCTTTTGGCCATGGTATTTACCATGAAATTATTTTCACCCCGCATCGATAGGGCGGACCCGAATACCAAGGAAGCAGGGCCGGCGCGAAATTTAATCCGGTATTCTTATCCATTAGCTTTCTCCAACATTCTTGGTATGTTGCTGGTTTGGATGGACATGTTACTCATGGGCTATCTGGGCAGTGCCACCGACGTTGGTTATTATGGTGCCGCCCTTCGGGTCGCCGTGGTCAGCTCGACTATATTTCTGGCCGTGTCTACCGTGTTCATGCCGGTAATCTCCGACTTTTATAACAGGCATTTCACCAATCAATTGCATTCCCTGTACAAGACCGTAACCAGGTGGATTTTTGTGTGCACATTGCCATTAGTTCTCCTGCAATTGTTTTTTGCTGATCCGATAATGAAAATATTCGGACCCCAGTTTTCCTCAGGCAGCGGTGCACTAATGATTCTGGCGCTTAGTCAACTGGTTAATGCCGTCACCGGTCCAGCAGGTTACATGGTTCTCATGTCGGGGCACTCCCGGATTGATTTTATTAACATAAGTGTATCTCTAGCCGTTAATATCGCCATCTGCCTGATGATGATACCAACCTACGGGATTATCGGAGCTGCGACGGCAAATTTCATCGCCTCGGTTGTCCTAAATTTGATGCGTGCATTAGAAGTATGGTTCCTGATGCATTCGCATGCTTATGATCGCAACTATATTAAACCGGTAGTGGCTGGAGGTTTGTCGGCGCTCGTAACAGCCCAGGCGGACAGGTTCATGACCGATTTAAGTGGCCCCGCGCATGTATTGTTGCAGGGAACCCTGCTATCGCTTGTTTTTCTGGCAGGCATTGGAATTCTGGGGATCAACGAGCAGGACAGGGAGGTCATGTTACTCATAAAGTCGAGGCTATTCAGATTTAAGGAGATCCGGGGTGGCAAGGATATTGGCAGCGTCTGACTTGGTGTATGCTTAGATAATCATGTCATGAAAAAATCGGCGTTGCATCCACGTCTTTTGATATTTCCTCGGAAGCATGCTCAGATACGGTCAATTATTATGATGATCAAAATTGGATAATTCTATTACTGATAAACAAGTTGTGCTGGCGCCGTCAGATGATCGGGAACGTTTGTATCTTGCGGCGCTGGCGTCAATGGTGGTGCTCGTAGCCGGGATTCTGCTTTACCCGGATGTTTATACCAATATCGATTTTACGCTTGGTCCGCTGCACGCTCGAGTCAGCGGAATTTTGTTAGTCCTGACTGCTCCGTTAATTATCATTTATATCTACCGGCATAGACGTGACCTGAAGCCGGGCTACATCGATATTTTTATTTTGTTAACGTTCTTTTTCATTGTCGTGCGCGGAGTACTGGCCGCACGGCAGATTCATGAGACGGGCCTGGTAATCGTCGTGTTTGCCTGCTATGCCCTGGTCCTTTACTACGGTATGGCGGTACTGGGGCAGAGATTTTTGACTATGCGCACCATGTTCACCCTGCTGGTGATCATAGGGCTAATCGTTGCCGGTTATGCCGTCATTGAGTTCATTCTCTTCAAAAACGTAATCTACGGAGATTTAGTCAGAGACAATATTCCCAAGGTTAGAAATAAATACTATCGCAGCGGCTCAACCCTTGGTCATCCGGTGGCCCTGGGCCTGTTTTTGGTACAGATCGCGCCATTATTCATTCTTCTTTATTTCGGAGCCAGGACTACCGCCAGGAGAATAACCTGGGGCGTGGCAATAATACTTTTAAGTATTGCGCTGGTTGTAACATTTACCAAAGGCGCATGGGGAACCGCGGTAATACTTGCTTTTGCAGCAATTCTATTATTTTTATGGCGCCGCCCCGAATTACGCAGACCGATGTTAATGATCCTGGTGGCGGCCGCGATGGCACTATCTTTATTGATCCTGTTCTACCCTAATAATCTGACGTCCGCGATTTTTTCTCAGTCCCGGGTAAGTGGGAGCATTGATGGGCGACTATACATGTGGTCCAAATCCCCGCAAACCTTTGCAGAAAATCCTATCTTCGGCGCCGGAATGATGCGTGGAGTCGACGAAATATTCCTGGTAGAACCGCAACCCGACGATTTACCCGTCAGACCTAAAGCGATAGATAACATTTATCTAAAAATGCTTGTCGAGGAGGGATTGCTGGGGTCACTACTCGCCGGCGCGACGTTGATCCTGATTGCTTCCCAAGCCTGGAAGCTTATTCGGGGCGGAGGCAGGGCAGGAACAATCGCGCTGCTTTTATCGTTCAGCATGAGCGCGGTGTTAATTGATGGCATGACTTTCGATTCGATGATGATCTTGCCTATCATGAGTCTTTTCTGGATGGGCGCGGGTCTCTTACGGGCCCAAATTGATCTCAAGTGCATCTAAATTGCACCTTTTAAAAGCAATTGTAAGTATTTACACTGCCCCCTGCTCGTAATAACATAAACACTAGTGTTATAGTCGTAATATGGACAAAATTGACGGCACATTGACTGTAGCCGTGTCGAGAAAAACCAAAAGCCATTACAGGGAATCTAGGTAATGAGATACAGGGGTCGCAAGAATACAAAGAGGATTTTCGAGTGAATATTTGTCTTTATGGCGCCTCACCATGTACCGGAAACATGGGCGTTTCAGCCCTTTCTGTTACTTTAATCAGGGCGATTTTGAAAAAATGGCCATCAGCCAGAATCACTCTTTTGGTTAGTGGTGAATGCCAGGATAGTTACGAGCTGATGATTGAAGGGGAAGAAAAACAAATCCCCATAATCAATAACAGGTTTCTTTTCGAAGAATCGCTTAGAAAAAATGTTTTTTGGATATTGTCTCTGGCTTGGCTGCAGAAGGTCGTTCCCTCCAAGCAGCTTAAGAAGAGAATAATATTTTCCAATGAATTCTTAAAAGCTCTATACGAGGCCGACCTGGTATGCGATATTTTCAGCGGTGACAGTTTCAGCGATATTTATGGGGTCAGGAGGTTCCTTCGATTGTCATTATCAAGGATTGTGGCGCTGGTGCTTGGGATCCAACTCGTCATGCTTCCCCAAACTTATGGTCCTTATAAATCGCGAATAGCCCAAATGGTCGCGAGGCTGATCGTAAAGCATTCAAAATTGATTTATGCCCGCGATCTCGAAGGTGATGCATGTATAAAGAATCTTCTCGGAGATACAGGTATTAAAAAGCGGGTGAGATATTGTCCCGATCTTGCTTTCAGCCTCGAGCCGGAATTACCGAGTCATCAAAACATTCAACCTCCCATTGAGGAAGTACCTGATGCTTCGCTCATCGGGATTAATGTGAGCGGGCTGTTATACGGTGTCGGTTGTTTGGAGAATTATGATTTTCAGATTAAAGGCGATTATCGAACCCTGGTGCATAATTTGGCAGACCGTTTCTTGCAGGAAACCACGGCGCACATCTTGCTCGTGCCCCATACTTTCAGTTTATCGGAAGTCGGCGATTGCGACCCGCCCGCCTGCCGGGAAGTTTTCAGTTTTATTCATGATATTTATCCCGGACGGGTTCACATAATCGATGAGGAATATAATCAAAATGAAATCAAGGCGCTAATCGGTACGTGCTCATTTTTTGTAGGCTCGCGCATGCATGCCTGCATCGCTGCCATGTCGCAGGGGATCCCCACTGTGGGCGTTGCCTACAGTGATAAATTTCAGGGGGTCTTTGATATTATGGGCGTCGGTGATATGGTCCTTGATGCCAGGAAGTTCGACGAAGAAACGATTAGTGAAAACGTAATGATGCACTACCGAAACAACGGTAATGCCAAGAAGATTCTTGATGAGAAAATTGGACCGGTTAGAACCCAAATTTCTGAAACGATGGAATTCATTCTGTCCAGTATCTGATGAGTCGGCAATCAATCCTTCTCTAACGGAATTCATTCATCGCTTCAGGGTTCGGATTTCTCCGCGGGCGGATCGGGAATCGATCCGACGTCAGGCCCCTTCTGCAACAATGATTCCTTTCCAAGATTTTGATAAAAACAGCCCAATTTTTCAGCGTTGAAAGATAACGAAACGACGAAGCCGGAGGATTTATCCGGCTCGATGGATATGTTGCGAATCGCCACGGGTGCTGGCATTAATTTCGTAGGCACCATATTAAAGGCGATTGTTGGATTCGCCTTCACCCTCTTATTGTCCCGCGTGCTCTCAGTTTCAGATCTTGGGCTATATACAATGGGTGTGACGATTTCATCTATTGCCGTAATCGTCTGCATCCTAGGCCTCGATGTAGGTTTATGGCGTTATGTCTCACGTTATAACGCTAAGAGAGACCAGGCCAGACTACGCGGCGCCTTCGTCGGCTCTTTGATAGTCGCGGTGCCTATCAGCTTATGCGTCTCCGTGGCAATGGCAATATTTGCGGTGCAAATCTCCAATGCCTTCTTTGAAAGCAACGAATTCGTCACTCCCCTGAGAGCTTTCGCTGTTACCGTGCCGCTACTGGTTGTCGCGCGCCTGTTTATAGCATCAACTCAAGGTCTGCAAGTAATGCGTTACGCAGCTATCAGGGACATTGTTGAACAGGTACTGAGGTTTTTATTTACAGTAGCGTTATTCGTTCTCGGATTTCGCATGGGAGGCGCGCTTGTAGCAAATATTGCCGCCGTCCTTGTGATAACGATCATGTCTTTCTATTTCCTGGAAAAGCTGTATCCGATGTTTTCCGGGAAACAGAATACGATTAGACAGATCAGGAAACTGGTTAAATTTTCTACGCCCATGGGTGCCTCGCAAGTTCTGACTTATCTGATTATCTGGATAGACACAATATTCCTGGGAATTTTCTATACCTCCAATGAGGTGGGACTTTATAGCGTTGCCATGCGAGTCATCGTTTTGGCGTCGATCGTCCAGACATCATTCAGCACCATGTTCGCTCCAGTCATTTCGGACCTCTATGTACGCGACCAGCATTTTCAGCTTCAACAACTTTTCAAAAAAGTGACTCGCTGGACTGTATTGTTAAGCCTGCCCTTTTTAATGCCCATAATAATTTTCTCTTCCAGCGTCCTTAAGGTTTTCGGCGATCAGTTTACCGTTGCGGCTACAAGTCTCGCCATCCTGTCCTTGGGGCAGTTTGCCAACAATCTGACAGGCCCCGTGAGCGTGATGATTGCCATGACTGGCAGATCAAAGCTCGAATTTGCGAACAGTCTCGCCATCGCTTTAATCAGCCTGGTGCTCTGTCTTATTTTTATACCCCGCTGGGGCATGGCTGGCGCCGCTCTGGTCAACGCCACTGCCGTTACATCAGGAAACATAATTCGTACCATTGAGGTGTACATACTCATACATGTTCAGCCTTACAGCCTTAGATATTTAAAATTGCTTTTTGCCGCCGCTGTGGCTGGTGGAATTTCCTATCTTGGGTTTACAATTCTGCCACTCGGATCAGGGCTGCTCTCTCTGGCAGTTTGGTCTACGGTATTGATCGCAATCTATTGTGGAACAATGTTTGCCATGGGCCTGGATGAGGACGATTCAGAGGTATTTGGCCTGCTCAGAGAAAGATTCAGCCGGGCTTGAACCCAGAAGCTGTCATTTCCTTACATTTTTCTTTTAGTGATCAAGCTCAGATTCCGAATGAGTCTCAAATCACCGAACCAAATAAGATGAGCAGATTTACTTCTATTACTTAAAAGCAGGAAAAGTTGCTATATTATATTAATAATGTAGTATTTTAAATTTGTTTTTTCGCAGGACTAAGGGCGTGGGGAAATGTTGAAAATGAAGCACTCGATATTATCTGTATCGAATGTGGCTAGTCAATGTCGCATGAGTCGCAAATGTCTGCGGCAAGGAAGGGAGAAAATTAATGAAGGCTTATATAATTCGGGCCGCTATAGTTCTGGGGGTTATACTGGTGGCGGTTACCGGATTTTTGTACATTTCTCGAGATGCCCAGACAAGTTATGATGCCGATGTAAAAATCATGGTCGATCAACCATCGCAGATCGCGGCGCCGGGCGGAGCAGCCGGCATTAGCAAGATTGTTCAGCTAGTTCCCACATATGCTGAAGTCGTCCTCAGTTATTCCACAGCTCAGGCGGTAGCGGGTAGACTGTCGGGTGTAACGCCAGAAGATGTGCACGGATCGCTATCAGCAACGCCGATCAAGGATACACAGATCCTTGTTATTCAAGCTCATTCTAACGATGCAGAGAAGACGATTAATATTGCCACGGAAACAAGCAACGTGTTCATTGACCGCATTGAGCAACAGGATGAAGAGTTTAATGTAAAACCAGAAGACCGCATGGTGCTTACTGTTGTAGAACCGGCTTCCTATGTTCGCGCCAACGTCCCGGCGCGGACTCGAACCGCTGAGATCGTTGCGCTGGTAGCAGCCCTGGTCTCAATAAGCGGGATCGCAGTATTTGAAAACGCGCGGAGTTACTAGCATTTCCCTCCCATGAACGAAGCACCTGTTGCCAATAAGCCTGGCATTCCTTTAAAAAACGGCCGTGCTCTGGTTCTTGCCGGAGGCATGGTTATTTCGGCAGTTCTTGTCAGTACGTTAATAAACCCCCTGCTGGCAATTCCCATCGTGCTGGCGGCTGTTGTTGCCCCCTACTGGAACCCAGAACGGGCTCTCATGGTCTACATTGTGGTTACCCTTCTCTGGCCGAGCAAACTTGAATGGGAATTCGGACCATGGAATTGGGGTCCATCGCGCGTCTTTATCGTAATTCTCTTTATCACCTGGTTTATTTATTTATTGCGCCATGAGGTCGAATGGCCGAAAACGCCACTCGATCTGGCCTTGGTCTTGTTCATGTCGGCAATGTTGATATCTCTCATTCCGACCGGCATGGATATGAGCTCCGAACAGTTATTCCGCTCGCTGAAGACATTCGGTTACAGTATCGGCGAGTGGTTTCTGCTTTTCTTTATGGTTACCACAATTCCCCGCAATTGGCAGCGAGCCAGGAGGTTCATCGTTTTCATCCTGGCTCTGGTTTCGATAGTAGCCCTTGTCGGGATCATCGAATATCTGACGGGATTCCGTTTCTTTGAATGGCTGCGTCATTATCTACCCAGCGGCGAAAAAATGATATCGAATCTGCACGAAGAAAATCTCGCAACCCAGACCGGCGGCATGTTCCGAGGAAGCATTACCCGTATTGTATCGACTACAATCAGCCCCCATGAGGTGGGAACACTGATGGCGATGACCATTCCATTGTTGTTTTACTTTCTCTCCTATAGTCGAACTACCCGGTTAAAAATAGTATGTCTGGCGGCGATGGTTTTAGAGGCAAGCGCACTGGCTCTAACGGTGACGCGAGGTGCTTCGATCGCCGCAATATTAGCGATTGTCACCATGTCGCTTTTTTCGAAGAACAACATCATGCGGTTGGGAATTGTTTTGACATTAACCGTTGTCTTTCTGGTACTGGCCATATTCCCAGCCATCACCGACGCATATCTCGCGGTAAGCAGTCCGGAAGTTCTCGGCCAGGAGCAAAGCCTCCAGGGCAGATTCGATGACTGGCCTCAGGCAGAAAAGCTGCTTGAGGGAAACGAGATCTTTGGCATAGGTATCGGGCAGGTAACAGGACACGTTTTGGCTTACGGCAAGACAGTAAGTAGGGGCTTTTATGCTACAGATAATTGGTACCTTGCAGCAGCTCCGGAGATAGGTTTCTTCGGAATGAGCACGATCGTTGTATTGTGGGGATCCATTTTGTTCATGCTTTTTCGCAAGAGTCCTCTGGAAAATGAGCGGGCACGCGAGGCACGTGATCTGCGTATCGCAATCATGGCTGGCGCAGTCGCTTTTATGTTCATGTGCTTTAGTTTTGACGCAATGGTATTTATGACAGTATCGAAATTCTTTTTCTTAATGGTGGGACTCGGGTGGGCTCTTTATAAGGGCGAACAGCGGATGGTTGCTAACAAAGCTGATACGTTGTTCTAAAAAAGATAATATGATTCCGGCCTTGTTGTCACAATAGTCTAATTGTGTCCTACACAAAACAAATGGCATTATTGCTCTCGATATTGAGAGCTTTTTCTTTTGCAGACAGGACTTCCGGCCCATTTCAATGAGAACTGGGTCGTTCTCTTCATCCTTTAGAATTCCCATCACCTGTCGAATCATCTTATAGGGAGAGGCTCCAGGCAAACCCGTCGTGAGGCGGGGACGCAAAGCCACGGGACTGCCGTAGGCAGTTAGCCGGGTTGCCGGAGGAGGCTGCTTCATCCAAGCAATTTTCTTCCGGTGTTAATAGACTTGGAGGAAGTAGCGTTGAAGAAGACGCTCGCCATATCCCTGTTAGTAGTGGTGTTAATGATGATATGTCCGATGGCTGCATCGGCTGCATCGGATCCCACTAAGCAAGTGAACCGCTTACGCGTAGTCATGACGACCAGCTCAGATTTCAGCCATCTGATTACGCCCACTGGGACCAGTGTAGTAAATTCCAAAATTCAACTGGTCAGCGGCTCCGCGCAACTATACATACAGAATAATTGCATTTGTACGGCTGGTAACATTATCGGGCATAACGTTACTTCACAGTTTGACGTTTTGTTAACTACGGATGGCGTCTCTGATGGTCAATGGCGGGTGGAGAAGGGATGGGGCAATTCCTCGCACGTCGATATTTACAACATGAATGATAATAACAATCCTCGGTTGATTTCCAGCCAGGATATCTCGCCAACTGCACAAGTTAAAACATTTACCATTAGCGGAGCAGATGAATCCAGAGGCGGGCCACTATCATCAGGCGATTTGGGTCCCAAACGTGTCCTGGGCATATATATACCCTGGTGGGCCGAGCGCAACCACTGGTTAACGGACTCGCAGTTAACCGATCTTCCCACTACTCTCTATGGAACAGCTCACAGCGAAGATGTTGTCGGTGAAGTCGACTCGGCAATAGCAAGCGGACTGGATGGTTTCCTGTGCTCCTGGCAGGGCAAGGATCACCCATCAGACCTGGGATTTCAGGCTCTGCTTCAGGCCGCGCACTCAAAACCTGGTTTTACGGCGGCCGCTTATGTTGAAACCCGTGTAGCGAATGCAGCTCATCGGGATGATTGCCTGCCCAGTCAGCAATGTCAGCAGGATCCAACATACATCAAGAATTGGATAACCGATATTGTTCAAGATTACGGTTCAGATCCCAGTTATCAGAAAATAGAAAAGAAAATGGCTGACGGGCAGACGAAGGTCGTGCCGGTCATTTACATTTATTGGGCTGGCTATGCTTCCATGGACAGGAACCAAAACGGCAATTTATCCCTGGATCAGTGGAATCAGATTATTGCAGACTTACATGCGCAGGGCGTTGACGCATTTTATGTAGCGGAAACTGTGGATGTATCATATCTTTCAGTATTCGACGGAATTCACACATATGCCGCATTTGATGGTAGCGCGGTAGGTGCTCATTCAATACAGACCAAGACTTACTCAATGATCACGGATCCAAACGCAGAGCGAAAGCTGTGGATGGCTACGGTCATGCCTGGTTACGATTATTCCAGCACTCCGGAAAGATACACCGACAGAGCCGGTGGAGACTTCTATAGCAACTCCTGGGATACAGCGCTGGATTCTTCACCCGACTGGGTCATGGTTAGCACATGGAACCAGTTTCGTGAAAACACCGAAGTAGAGAGCAGCCGCACGTATGGCAGTTTTTACGCGGAAATGACCCGCACATATTCCGATCTGTACAGGGCAGAGGATACCGGCTATCCGCTTACCATGAGCCGTATTGCTTCAACCGGTTTTATCCCCGGCGGGTTCATGACTTCCTGGCAGACCAACCGTACCTCGTCGTCGACCTTGGAGTATGGAAATTCGCAGGGTGTGTATACCTCGACTATAGATGACGGTGATAGTGGAACCGACCATAAAGTGGTTGTAACGGGATTACAGCCGGGTACTTATTATGGCAGGGTACATTCGATTGACAGTACTGGTTCACAGATGACGAGCCCTGAATTCACTGTAACCGTGCCATCAGGACAGGCCCCCCGGGTATCAATTACTCCAGACCATGGCTACTGGCGGAATTATCCGGATTATGTTTCTGGAAAACTTACTTACGATTTCCGCGTCGCAAATTCAGGCCAAGGTGATGTCAAGGGAATGTCTATCACACAGATATTTGGTACAAATGGCGTGAAAGCTACCGGTCAACTCCCTGTTACCGTTGGTGATATTCATGCCGGTGCTCAACGCATTGTTACTATCGAATGGCAGATACCCTCAGGTGTAAGTCACTTCAGGGCGGATTTTTGGGCCAATGCCACAATGACGAACGGCATTTCCGTCTACTACCCGAGTTATTCTGAACTTGTTAACTGAATTTTCTGCTATTCCGCAGATCGAAACTCGATACCGGGTTGTTATGAACGTTTAACAGCCAATATGGTGACAGCATCCCCTTTGCCGGCAAGTTGAGATGCCTCGGCTATGACAAAGGATGGCAGGCTTAACAAAATCGCGGCGAGCATGGTTACAGACGCGGTGATCACGTTTCCAAGATATGACCCACTCTCTGATTTCCCCTTTATCAAATTGAAAATAGATCCTGGACGGAAACCCAGAAGCGACATTAGCGTCTGCAATATTCCCACAGGATTGTCCTCCAAGGAAGCTGTCGAAGTAGAAATTATCTTGTAACCCGTCATATCCAACAACAACCCCAGGGTTTGGGGAGAAAAGTGATAGAGATGACGGGGAACATCAAGATGGAACCAGCGTTCTTTTCCGATACTGAAATCCCAGCTATCGCTGTTGGGAACACGTATAAGAAGCAGGCCGTTGGTTTTCAGCTTGCGTTTTATATTTGTCAGTGTTTCAACCGGGTCATAAAAATGCTCCAATGTATGCCACATTGTGATCACATCGAAATATTCATCAGGCAAATCCACGTCTTCGAATTTGCCACCAAAAATTTTTATCCCTGCCTCGCGCTCAGCATATGAATAACTGCGTTGAGAGGGCTCGATTCCCCAAGCTTCCCATCCGGCCCGCGCGGCAGCGGTTAGGAATTTGCCTTTTCCGCAGCCGACGTCCAATAGTTTCCCAGTTGTTGTTTTCCTTGATACTTGACGAAGTCTTAAACGATGAAATCTCTTCATTAGCGGATCGGTAAGAATACGTTTTATTTTCTTTTCGTCAGTTTCGTAAAAACCACTTTCATAAAATTGATCCATGGCGGCCGGTGTCGGTCGAGGGTTTGTAAGAAACAAACCGCAACTCTTACACTCAACAACATGAAACGGTTCCGCTGTTAGCTGGTCCATGCTTCTTGATGTCAGGACCGGTCTGAAATCGGACGTCTGACAGATTGGACACCTTGCCTCTTCCAGCTCCAGCTTCGTTTCACATTCATTATTACTCATCGATCTGTCCTGTCCGTTTGCTCGTCAAAGAGCTCTCCTTGAACGAAGTTCGGGAATATTGCGCTAAAACTTCATGATAAAAATCGATGACTGAGGCGATCATCGCTTCTTCTGAAAACTTCTCTTTAACTTTTTCCTTCCCTCGCGCCGCAAGCTTACGCCGCTCTTCCGTGTTCCGCGCCAACCTGCAGATGGCCTCAGCCAGACGATCGCTATCAGCCGGAGGAACCAGTATTCCATCAATACCGTCATCGATGATTTCCCTGGTGCCGCCGCCATTTGATGCAATAACTGCACGTCCGGCGGCCATGGCTTCCAGAATCACGATTCCCAGACCTTCTTCACGAATTGATGGAATCACAAAAAAGTTACATTTTTCCAGAAACGGCTGAACGTCTTCCTGGAATCCGGTGAAATGTACCCTATCTGAGAGATCCAGCTCCTTTGCCAGGGACTCCAGACTCTTACGATAATGATGACGGTCGCCATAAACATCGCCAACGATATAAGCTTCCAGATCAACGCCCTGCCCGATTGCGGAGGCCAGAGCCGCCAGGAAGACATTCTGTCCCTTATACGGGGCCAGAAGCCCAATTGTCGTAATAACAATCCTGCCGTTCTCACGTTCCGCCAACGTCGACTCAAAGTCTGCGGTTGGAATGCCATCATGTATTACTTTGCTCATTTTCCTGATGCGGGAGCGTGAAAATTGCTCTCGTACGGCCTCAGTAATAAAGATTATTCGATCGGACAGTAGCGAGACTGCCAGCTCATGAATTCGCAAGAACAAACCAAACTCACTTAATATTTCCCTAAAATGCCATATATGTGGAATGTGCACGATTTTTGCAGCTACCGCTCCCCCGACGGTTACTCCGGTGTTGGTATGAACAAGATCATATTTCTCACGGCGCATTAACCTCGCCAGTCGGTAGATCGATGCAGGTGCTTTCAGCAACCGTAATATGCCTTTGGCAGAAAAAATGTCCCGCCGAAATACCACCGTATCCAGAATATGAACGGTGGCTCCAACCCGACGCAGCTCGCCAACTAAATCGCCTTCGTTGGGAAGCGCTACATGCGCTTCATCATCACGCGAGACCAGGCCTTCGGCAATACTGAGAAGACAACGGTCCGCACCGTATAAACCCGCGGATGAGTGGACTATTAATACTTTCATCGATCTCCATATCCAATTGATGATGAGATTGGCACCACCAAAGCAAGATAACCACCTGCCGCGGCAATGATCCTACTTTTGCTTGTAACCTTTTTCCAGATCCTGGCTTAATACCTTAGCGTAATCCGGACTCTTGAGACTCAGCTTAAAGGAGGTCCGGGCATAATCACGCAACTCTTTTTCTCTTGCAACCCCTTTGAATTTTCTCTTCATCAATATACGGGTAGCCCCAATTATCAGATAGCGCTCCAGGAAGGCTAACGACATGAATAAACCAAAAAGGGCATAAGCAGGGCGAGAAAGGTTGCCGGCAGCCACGCGGAACATTCCGGCCAGCCAGAGCAGTTTTGTTTCAGATGAAGCCGCGCTGCTGGCGCCACCATAATGTACCACCCTGACCCAGGGCACCAGATGAAGCTGCCAGCCCTGCTTCCTTAGACGCAGGCCATATTCAGTGTCCTCGGCATACATAAAATGAGAATCATCAAGCAGGCCGACTTCATCTGCCGCACTCCGTCTTAGAACCATGCTGGCCCCGCTCAGCCAGTCGACCGGCATGGCCTTTTTGGTTGATTTTGAACGAGCATAAACTCCTTTTGAACGGCCGCCAAAAAGGGCTTGTAAACCAATCATTTGCCGGAATGCAGATTTTGGTGACGGAGCAAATCCGCCGCTGTTTTGGAGATGATCGGAACGGTCGACCAACTGAGGGCCGGCAGCAGCCACTTCGGGGTTATCGTTCAGATATGCAACAAGCTGATCAAGCGACCCCGGCGTCAACATGATGTCCGAGTTCAGGAGAATTACATAGACGCCGTTGCTCTCATTAATGCCCTGATTGACTGCCTTCGGGAAGCCGAGGTTTTGTTTATTCAACACTAGATTAACTTCCGGAAACTGCTTTTGAACCATTGCCACACTGTCGTCAATGGAGCCGTTATCTACGACTAATATTTCAACATCAAGATTTCCTATGGCATCGTGAATCAAGCTGAGACATTTGTGCAGCAAATCCCTAGTGTTCCAGTTTATTATGACTATTGACAGCTGAGCCCGTCGTTCCTCGCTGATCTCATTATTTTCAGATGCCAACTTGGTCCTTAATTTCAAATCCTGAAGGGATAATCAAGGTTATACCATCACTCTTTCAAGGAAGCCGGGCTTCCATTTCTTCATCTTCATTGTTTCATGCACCTATCGTTCTGAAATACCTCTTAATATTCGCGGATTCATCACTGATGTGCAACAGTTGAAAAGTGTTGGCCGGATAGTTCGAGAAGGAATTGACGGTGATCTGAAAAAAAGGGGTGGGACTAAATATTATATATCAGCCCTGGGCCCTTTTCTGATAGAGGCGATTAGGTGCTTGATTAGTTTCAAGACCAACCCTCGATAGAAATAGAAAGATTCGGCGGCCGCCAGAGTCTTGCCAGTAACAGTGGAGGGCCGGCTGGATAGGTCGGTTCCTTCAACATTACGGGGGAAGGGATGGATGAGGATTTTACCCGCAAGTGCTGTTTTATGGCGGGCGCCATCTACCAGCATTAGCTCCCAGAAACGGCGTGGCAAGTGTTCTTCGAAAATATTTTCACCAATCAGGGAGCGAATACTTGTTGACAGTATACCTGATGATTGAGAGTCCAGTTTCTCGAGAACACCTTCATCGGGTGAACCCAGGACCTGGTGGCATAGGGCAAGTGTATGGAAGACACAATGCTGGAGTTCCTGATCTCTGGCGGCGCGTGATATCTCATCCCAGTTCAGCGAGTCACGGTTTTTTTGAATAACAAGTGAGATATCCGTCAAATCGCGCAGATGCTCCCAGTGATGTTTGAACTGGTGCAGGCAGAGGTGCAGCAGTTGCTTCTCGGGACTCATAACTAACGCTGGTTGCCCCTGAACGTCAACTTCCATGGCTTCATGCCAGAAATAATCTATATCTATATTAAAGGGCGCGAGCTTATCCAGGAGGTCCCAATGAAGTTCAACCACGGTTTGGCCCTTGTAATAAGTCCATTCACATCCGAGTTCGTCATTTCTTTCGTCAGGCACCGGGAAATAGTTCTGCAGAATTACCTTATAGCCGCTTTCCTCAATTAACTGTTGGCAACGCGGTACGTTTTCCTTGTGCACCAGCAGGTCGACGTCGCCAAAAGGCCTAAGGGCTATATCGGAATATGTGTTCAGGCAGAGGGCAGCGCCCTTAAGAAGGATAACCGGGATCGAGTTGGCTGCAAAGACTTCCAGCAGCGGCGCCAGTTGCAAATAAAGTCTCTGATTACCCATCAGGCACGCGATGTAAGTTTTCTTCATCGCTTCGAAAACTGCAGGTGGCACCTTCTCCTTGGCGCTGGTGTCGATTATGGCCTTGAAGAGGAGGGGGGTAATACGATGGCGCCCGGCGGCACGAATTACATAATTCCAGTTAAGATCCGGTCTTACCAAATCCTGAAAAGGACCTTGGCCCGCGGGAGCCAGTAGATATACGGCCCCAGCTTTAAGCAGTGTGTCTTCGCGTTGATTTTGGCCCATAATAAAAGAAAAAACAGCGGCCTATTGATCGAATGACCGCGGGAATGCAAGCACTTTTAAAATAATAATATCATGTTCATGAGAGTGAGTCGGTTCGTCTGGCGCTCGGTGAGCGTTTTGACTTGGAAGATAGCAAACGTTTACAATTGTGTATAAGTATTATGATAAATAATGTGTTGTTTATGGCCTGAAAGAACGTTTTTTTGAATTCAGGCAGTTCAGATTTTCGTAGTTGGGTCGAGTTATGCGGACCGAGCGTATTTTTGCCTTCCGTCATGTGTTTCCCCTTTAAAACAGGTTTGAAGAAAGCCTCAAGCTGGGCTCGAGGAACGTTCATATCAATAAATCTTTGTTTCCGGTTGAGAATGGGAAGCAACGGCAAGGGTAATCGCGGCCAACGGCTGGAGTTCAGAGATCTCAAATAATACACAGACAAATAACTATAGCGGTGGCAACATGTCAACGCTATTTTCAAAAGTGACCCTTTGGTCTCTGATAGTCCTGGTCACAGGGACACTCTTATTTCCGGATACTTTTACGAATGTCGGCTTAAGGATCGGATCGTTACGAATAAGTTTCATTGCCGTCTTATTTATTTTAACTGTTCCGATCATAGCTTTTTACATTTGCATTAATCGGCGAAGCCTGAGACTGGGTACGCTGGATGTCTGCCTGGTGGCATTGGCAGGTTATATGTGTCTACGGGGTGTGATTGCCACAGACCAGGTAAACATGATGGGACTGTTGGCGGCGTACGCCGGTTATTCACTGGCTGTTTATTATGGCACCGCAATAGTCGCTCAACAAAAGAATGCTTTAAGGATAATCATGTGGTCGGTAGCGGTTATCGGGTGCCTGATAGTCCTCTACGGCCTTCTAGAGTTTTTATTAAATAGAGATATTATTTTTGAAGGTATCATCGATCAGGACCGGGTCAGCGCCCCCGGTGAGGATTATTTTCGTATCGGCTCGACGTTGGGGCATCCGGTAGCCCTGGGGTTGTTTCTGGTCCAGCTCGCCCCCTTTCTTATATATTTTCTGATTGGATCGAGAAAAAAAATTGCCCGGATTGCCTGGAGCTTGGCCATTCTCGCGTCAGTGGTGGCTCTGGAGTCAACCTTTACCAAGGGGGCGTGGGGCACTGCATTAATTATCGGCGGGGTCGCCGCCGTGGTGTTGATCTGGCGGTATCCGCAAGCGAGGCGTCAAGTGGTCATTTCGTTTCTTCTAATCACGCTACTACTGGGGGCGTTTTCGATACTGTTCTCCGATTCGGTAAGATCCGGCATATTTTCGGAGCAACGCCGGGTTGAAAGTTTCTCACCACGACTTTACATGTGGGAAAGGGCGCCGTTAGCATTCCTGGAACATCCGTTTTTTGGGGTGGGCATGGGCCAGGGGAACATAGAGGTTGCAAAGATTAATCCCGACAATCGTAAATTACTGCTTCGGCCGATTGCAATTGATAATCTATATCTGACGACGCTGGTTGAGGAAGGCCTGGTCGGATTCACATTGTTGGGTGCGACACTAATATTAATTGGCAGGCAGGCGTGGATGCTGATACGTAATCAACGCGCCCTTCTGTATTTGGTCTTGCCTGCAACGACAGTCGTAGCAGCTACGTTGATTGACGGCTTCACTTTTGATTCGCTTCTGGTTTGGCCGAATATGGTAATTTTTTGGTTGGCCGCCGGAATAATCAGGGCCCTTACGGAAAGTGGTCTGCAATTACGGGCGACACCAGCTTGAATATGTGAATAATCAATGAAAAGGAACGCTTAAGATGGGCTTCGATAAGCCATGAAATTTGATGTCATCATAGTCGGTGCGGGAATCGTCGGCCTTGCCACAGGAATAAAACTTCTGGAAGCCAAGCCGGGTTTAAAGGTCCTGATCCTGGAAAAGGAGGAGGAGGCCGCTCTGCATCAGAGCAGCCACAACAGTGGTGTTATCCATTCCGGGATTTACTACCGTCCCGGAAGCCTCAAGGCGAAAAACTGCATCGACGGTTATGGAAAGCTGCTTGAATTTTGTGACCAGCACCAGATCAAGTATGAGATCTGCGGGAAGATGATCGTGGCCACTAATGAAGAAGAGATTCCCCGGCTACGAGAGCTCTTCCTTCGCGGAGAAAAAAATGGCTTAAAAGGCCTGAAGACAATTACAGCAGATGAGATAAAAGAGATTGAGCCCCATGCCGCCGGACTTGAAGCTATTCTGGTTCCTCAAACAGGAATTGTTGATTTCAAGGCACTGGCCCGTAAATATGAAGAAATACTTTTAAGGCAGGGGGCTGAGATCAAATATGGAAGAGCAGTAGATGATATCTGGATGGAGGGAGCGTCTGTTGCCGTGGACGCAGCGGGCGAGCGTTATACGGCCAAGACGCTTGTAAGTTGCGCCGGCTTGTTTTCGGACAGGGTCGCACGGAAAACGAATCCGGATCTGCAGCTTCGTATTTTGCCCTTCCGGGGCGAATACTACATTCTTAAGAAGGAAAAACGTCATCTGGTGCGTGGCTTAATTTATCCTGTTCCCGACCCTGAATTCCCTTTTCTGGGTGTACATTTCACAAGGATGATTGATGGCAATGTGGAGGCCGGGCCCAACGCAGTGCTCGCGTTAAAAAGAGAGGGTTACCTTAAAACGGATTTCAATATTTCAGATATCATGGAAATCCTTGCGTGGCCGGGGTTCCGGAAAATCGCCAGAAGGTACTGGAGGCAGGGGTTTGGCGAAATCCATCGATCCCTAAGCAAAAAAGCGTTTGTGACCGAGATACAAAGACTGGTGCCGGAAATAACTGCTGATGACCTTGAACCAGGAGGGGCTGGCGTAAGAGCACAAGCATGCCATAGGGACGGTTCATTGCTGGACGATTTTTTCATCGAGGAAGGTAATAATCTGTTGCACGTATGTAACGCGCCTTCACCGGCTGCAACCTCATCTCTGTCGATAGGTGAGGCTATTACCGGCAGGGTTATGGAGATGCTTGAGCAGTCGTAGCGCGGGCTTACTGACTTAATTTATTCAAATAAGTATAATTGTCAGAATTAGTGTCAACCGGGAATCCGCCGAGGAGGAGTCGAGCGAATGCAAATTAGTATCGAGAAGACGCCTATTGAAGATGTTGTTGTGGTAAAAGCTGAGGTATTTGAAGATGAAAGAGGATTCTTCATGGAAGTCTATCGGTCGGACCAGTTCGAGGCATTGGGCCTCCCGGGCCAGTTTGTTCAGGATAATCATTCGCGTTCGGCACGAAATGTTGTCAGGGGCCTTCATTTTCAGTGGGAACCGCCGATGGGGAAGCTCATGCGCGTCACCTATGGGTCAGCGTTTCTGGTGGCAGTGGATATCCGCAAGGGATCTCCCACCCTGGGGGAATGGTTCGGGCTGGAAGCATCGGCGGAGAACAAGAAGCAGGTCTGGGCTCCAGCCGGCTGTGCCAGAGGTTTTTGTGTTTTATCGGATTTTGCAGAAATTCAATATAAGTGCACCGGCATCTATAATAGTAGTGCGGAGTCGGGAATTCTTTGGAATGATCCGGAGATTGGCATAGAGTGGCCTATCGACAATCCCGTACTCTCGCAGAAGGACGAAAATGCGCCGACGCTTGCTCAGTGGTTGGAAAGAGAAGAGTCCAACCAGTTTACTTACTAGCCAATCTAAAGAGATGGAGTTCAAATGAAGATACTTATTGCCGGTGGCGCCGGTTACATCGGTTCGGTACTAATACCAAAACTGATCGAAAGGGGTTATGACATTGAAATCGTTGACCTCTTGTGGTTCGGTAATCATTTGCCGGAAGGCGTCAAAATCATCCAGAAGGATGTTTTTGATTTGCATGAGAACGACCTTCGGGGATTCGACCAGGTAATTTTTCTCGCCGGCCTCTCGAACGATCCCATGGCTGAGTTTTCTCCAAGCACCAATTTTATATACAACGCCGCCGCGCCGGCGTATTTAGGTTATATAGCCAAGCGCGCAGAGGTCAGCCGCTATATACATGGCGGGTCCTGTTCAGTTTACGGCTATACCGTAAATGAGCTCTATGATGAGGATTCACCCACGGTTTCAAATTACCCTTACGGGATTTCCAAGCTGCAGGGCGAAAAGGCGGCCATGCAGATGCTGGACGATGATTTTTCCGTAATCTGCTTCCGGCAGGGAACCGTCAGCGGTTATAGTCCGAGAATGCGGCTGGATCTCATTGTCAACACGATGTTCAAGACAGCTTGTGAAAACCGGGAAGTCATCGTTAATAATGCCTCTATCTGGCGGCCGATTCTAAGCATCCAGGACGCAGCCAATGCTTATATTAGAGCGATAGAAGCCAGCCAGGAAATATCCGGCATCTTCAACATCGCATCCGGAAATTATACAGTAGGCGAGGTTGGAGATATGGTGCAAGAAGCCGCACAAGACTACCTCGGGAAAAAAGTCAAATTGACCATCAAGCACATACAGGATTTCCGAAACTATAAGGTCAGCATTGACAAGGCTGTAAACATGCTCAGCTTCAAACCCAAGCATGAGGTAGACTCCATACTCAAAGAACTCGTCGAGCACTTTGATGAGTTCAAAGATTTCTCGAATGAGAATTACTACAATATCAAAGTGTTCAAGTCGCTCGATCTCTAGCCGTTATTTGGAGGCGCCCATATGAGGGTTGCAGTAATTGGAGCAAATGGTCAGCTGGGATCTGATATCTGTGAAGTTTTCTCACAAAAACACGATGTTATCGGTCTAAATCACGAAGATATTGAAATCACCGACATCGATGGTTGCAGGGACGTTATTGTTTCAGTAAAACCGGATGTTGTCATCAACACCGCTGCGTATCATAACGTTATCCAATGCGAGGAAAACGAGACCCTTTCTTTCCAGGTCAATGGTTTGGGCGCGCTTAATCTGGCAAAACTTGCCGAGAGTGAGGAATTCAAACTCGTTCATTTCAGCACGGATTATGTTTTTGATGGCCGCAAGGGCGCTCCTTATATTGAAGATGACCTGCCAAATCCCCTGAATATTTATGCCACGACGAAGCTGGCGGGCGAGTATTTCGTCAAGAACTACTGCGACCGGCACTTTGTCGTGAGGGTCTCTGGTATTTACGGTCAGGTGGCGTGTCGTGCGAAAGGCGGGAATTTTATTACCACAATGATCAAAGCCGCGCGGGAAAGGCCGGAAGTAAAAGTCGTAAATGATGAAGTGTTGACTCCGACTCCCACGAAAGAAATCGCCAAGAACACCTTCCAGCTTGTCGACACAGAAAAATACGGTACTTACCATATGACTTGCGAAGGTAGTTGCTCATGGTACGAATTCGCCAAAGTCATATTTGAAACGTTAAGACTGCAAACGCCATTGTTCTCATGCAGCGTCGAAGAGTTTCCCTCTCCGGTGAAAAGACCCTTTTATTCTGTTTTGGAGAATGCGGGCCTTAAAAGCTTGGGTATTAATAATATGTCGGACTGGCGCGAGGCACTGATTGAATTTTTACAGGAAAACTACGAATGAAAATAGCGATTCTTGGTACACGGGGGATTCCATCCGGTTACAGCGGCTATGAGACGTTCGCTGAAGAAATTGGCACCCGGTTAGTGAAGAGGGGCCATGAGGTAACTATTTATGCTCATGCCAACAGGTTTGAGGATAAGCCTGAATTTTATAAAGGGATCAGACAGATTTATCTGCCTTCGTTGAAGGGGAAAAACACTTCGCAGTTTTCACATTCGCTGTTGGCGACATTGCGTGTCTCGTTCTCTGATGCCGATGTCGTTTTATTCTGTAATTGCGCGAACGGGCCGTTTGGGCTCATCCTGCGAACCTTTAGAAAAAAGTGCGCGATCAATGTTGATGGTCTCGAGTGGTTGAGACCGAAGTGGGGAACCGCGGCCAAGAAATATTTTAAATTCGGAGCGCGTTGCTCGACCATTTTCTTCAATCGTGTGGTCACTGATGCTCAGGGCATGCAGGACTATTATTTGAAAGAATTCAATTGCAGGTCAACCGACATAGCTTATGGCGCTGACGAAATGTATGCGGAAAATCCAGATGCCGTCAGACAGTTCGGGCTTGAGCCCTTTGGGTATTATTTGATAGCCAGCAGGCTGGTTCCCGATAATAATGCCGATCTGATCGTGAAAGCCTTTGCCAACTCAAAAACCAAACGAAAACTCGCAATAGCAGGCGGGACTGTCTACAAAAATCCGTTTGAAGACGAAATCAGGAAAATTGCGGATGAACGGGTTGTTTTTCTTGGGCACATTGATGATTTCATGCTGGTCAAGGAGCTCCACTGCAACGCATATGCATATATCCACGGACATGAATACGGTGGTACGAACCCGGCGCTTCTGAAGGGATTGGCATACGGCAACTGCGTACTGGCTCTTGATACAGTCTTCAATCGGGAAGTTCTGCAAGAGGGAAAGTACGGAATACTGTATGAAAAGCAGGCCGAGGATCTAACTGGTCTTATAGACAAAATTGATGAAGACGAGAAGCTCGCGGACGACTTCAGAAAGAAATCCAGAGAAAGAATTAAAGAGAGATATACGTGGGAGATCATCACCGACGAGTATGAAGGATTGTTTAACGAACTGGTTGGAAAGTGATCACCTAATAATTTTGAAGCGCCTGGCTCAACGGCGGTTTTACAAGACTGGAGCCCGTCAACTCCACGGGGAACGAATCAATGAGTATTACGTCTAAAGAAATCCCCGTCTGTCCGAGTTGTCATGGGCTCATTTTTGTGAAAAATGATGAATATTTTTGTCAGGACTGCAACACATCATTTGGCATCGGAGAAAACGGTTTCCCGGATTTCACACTGGACCGTGATCTTCACAAGAAGAAATCAACTACTGATGAACACGCGGAAAAGCAGGACAGCGTCGGTGCCCACCGGCTTGATGAGGAATATCTGCTTCCGTATCTAAGGCGGGAGAAGGCACATAGAGTGCTCGACGTCGGTTGTGGGATCGGCCGAACCGTGAATCGGTTGCTCGTCGAGGGCTATGATGCTTACGGTGTGGATCTTCCCAGTCTCACAGGATACTGGCAACGGGCTGGTAACGATCAGTCGCGGTTTTTTTGCTGCGATGCGGAACGGCTGCCGTTTCCGAATGATTATTTTGACGCTGTGATATCTTTGGGTGTAATTGAGCATATCGGCACGGTTGATGGTGATTGCACTCTGACTGATAATTATCAGGAAGCTCGGCAACTATATGCTGATGAGCTTCTGCGTGTGGCCAGACCTGGAGGCAGCATCCTGGTTGCATGCCCCAATAAACACTTCCTCATCGATCCACAACATACGGTCTGTGACCGATTCAGCCCGCACACCATGACTTTTCGATTAAGAGACTACATCTTTGGGAAAACCGGTCTGAACATTCATCGCACCTGGGGTATATATCATTTGCTTTCGTATGATGAAGTGAGGCGGCTATTTATCGAAAACGGCGGTGGGCGGGCTTTCCAGCCGCTGCCGATCAAGGGATATTTTGGCTTAACCATGTTTCGAAGCGGGTTTCTGCGACCGTTTAGCAAGCTGGCGGAATTG
>Ga0172371_10002935_pt1 | contig 26756 bp, 26 predicted proteins | sample Lak12m_FD_114543 | JGI IMG/M metagenome (GOLD analysis project Ga0172371, IMG submission 114543) | Freshwater microbial communities from Kabuno Bay, South-Kivu, Congo - kab_022012_12m | ecosystem: Environmental > Aquatic > Freshwater > Lake | place: Democratic Republic of the Congo: South-Kivu... | reverse complement strand
TATTAATTGTTATCTTAAAGAAATATCATCATTTATGTAATTATCGACCTGACTGAATTCTAATAATCAAATTTCCAAAATTCACTGTATATGAGTCAAATATAAATCAACAGAATGTCGTATTGGGTTTACAGATGCAATTAGGACGCAAGACACAGGACGCAGTGCAAAAGTGAGGGGGGATAAAAAGGGAAAGGGAGAGGGCGTGAAAAAGGGAGATGCATGATCGGAAGCAGAGGAGAAAGGGTATTCGATAAAAGGATGGCAGGGAATTTTACATAATTGAATAACTCTTTGATTTCTCAGTTGTTTAATGTGAAGGTAATTTTAAAAATTCCCGGTTAAAGACTAAAGAAATGGAAACTGAGGTAAAGCAATGGGATGTGGTTATCATCGGCGGAGGTCAGGCTGGTCTTGCGACAGGTTATTTCCTCAAAAATATGAAGAGGCGATTCATTATCCTGGATGAAAATCAAAGAACAGGTGATTCATGGAGAAAAAGATGGGATTCCCTTATGCTGTTCACACCGGCACAGCATGATAGTCTGCCCGGTCTTACTTTTCCTCAGTCAAAAGGTAGCTTTCCCGGAAAAGATGCAATGGCTGATTATCTCGAGCAATATGCAAAAGAGTATGCTTTGCCGGTAAAATACGGTATCAGGGTAAATCACCTGAGTTCAAACAACGATCATTTTGAGATCGAAACCAACGAGGACAGATTTCTTGCACATAATATCGTTGTAGCCACAGGAACAAATCCTGTCCCGAAAATTCCTGCGTTTTCTTCAGAATTGAGTCATGATATCTTTCAGATCCATTCATCGGCTTATACAAATCCCGGATTAATCCCTCAGGGCGATGTACTGGTTGTTGGGGCAGCAACATCAGGTATTGAAATAGCGCTTGAACTGTCAAAAAACCACAAAACTTATATATCGGGTAGTCCAACGTTTCACATCCCCGACAAATTATTAGAATATGGTGGGGAATTCTACTGGTGGCTCATTAAAAACATAATTACAATAAAGACCCCGGTTGGAAGAAAAGCCAAAGAGAAGATTATACATGGAGGTTCGCCGCTGATCCGTGTTTCTGCACGTGATCTTGATTTAGCAGGGATCAGGAGATATCCGCGTGTTTCAGGGACAAAGGACGGATACCCGGCCTTTGGGGATAACAGTGTAATTAAAGTAAAGACAATAATCTGGGCCACAGGCTATCGCCCCGATTTCTCCTGGATAGAGGATGATGTGACAGACGAAACAGGATGGCCAGTAACGTACAGGGGAATTTCATCTGTAAAAAGCGGTTTGTATTTTGCAGGAATGCCTTTTCAGTTCGGTCTGACTTCCGGGCTTGTAGGGGGTGTCGGACGAGATGCTGAATTCATTGCCAGACATATCAGGAATAATTAAAAATTGACATGATCTGTACAATCTATCCGGCCGCAGCAATTTATTTTATTTGATAAGCCATCAGAATATCCCCGTGCCTTATAAACAGCTTTCCCTTGCTTATCACAGGATGAGCCCAGAATGGACATTCTCCTTTTGTGACCTGGAATTCGCTGACGATATTCAGTTTCGTTGCTTCTGGTATGGCAAGGCCGACATGACCGGATCGTTCTTTGAACAATATCAGCATATTATCGGCAGAAATTACTGACCCTCTTGTATACCATTTCTCTGTCCACAGAGTTTTTCCTGTATTCCAGTCAACACAAATCCAGGTATCAGCAGGATCAGACTGATGATTGGCCCCATACAATTTATTACCCAGTAAGACAACTCCACCCAGCTGGGGATCAAAATTCCTGTTCTCCCAGACTTTTTGTACAGAATTGCCGTCGGGAGAAAGTTTCAGTTTAAGAGCAACCCAGCCATAGCCGTTTGCAATCAGAATGCTTCCATCCCTGTAAATGGGTGTGATAGCATGGTTTTTCCTTATATTTCCACTGGCTCCGTTCTCAGTAGCATAATCAACTTTCCACAAAATCTTTCCATCGTAGGCATTAACAGCAAAAACGTACTTTCCGCCAATGGTGACAATCATCTTTTTTCCGGCATATTCTATCAGGAGTGGATTTACATACTGAGGGCCATCGCCCAGGGATTCTGATGACCAGATCACATTTCCGTTCTCAATGTTAAATGCGACAAGTGATGCTTTTTTTCCTCCGGGTGAGGCAATGACCTTGTTATCAACGACAAGTGGAGATTCAGAAATGCCAAACTGGATAGGTTTGCTTTCATACATAGTATAATGGTTTTTTGACCAAAGAATTTTCCCGTCGCTTCCCACACAGACGATGTCTCCGCTTCCGCTTACAAGAAAGATTTTGCCATTATAGTATGTTGGTGTGCATCTTGATCCGGTATGGTTAGCTGTCCAGGCTTTCCCGTATACAACTTCCCATTTAAGCTTCCCCTGTAAAGTAAGCGCTGTCAGAACATCTGAATCATCTTTACGTCCCGTGATATAAATTGCATCCTCGGTGACAGTCGGGGAAGAGTATCCATCTCCCAGGTTATTTGATTCCCACAAAAGTGAAGGACCGCCGGCAGGCCATTTCCTTAACAGCCCGGTCTCATTGTAAATGCCTGTTCGACCTGGTCCGCGCCACTCATAAAGCTGACATTCAGCAAATTTTACATTTGAAGCAAAGAGTATCGCGATAAATATTAATTGAACAGTTTTTAGTTTCATAAATGTATTTTTTTCGTTTAAAGCCAATTAACCCCAATCAGGTAAACAATTTACCTGGTCTTAATTTTATATTTGAATGCATTTACTGCAAAAAAAGGAAAATTTTCGAATTGACACTCTTGCTCAGTTTTTTCCGCGGCCATTTAACAATTTTTAATAAAAAAGGATCATAACATGATCCGTCACTTCATCTTAAACAGTGTCAGAAAAGTAAAACTTACGATGAGACAGGCCGGATTCCTGAGAAATGGTGAAGCAACAGGATGCTCTTCAGGATTATTGCAATTTAAACAATGCATTGTAAATCCCGTCACCCCAGAATTTTCCCAGAGCCTCTGCTCCCTTCCTGTTCGGATGAAGATAGAAGGTTCCTGCGTTACCTGATTCAGGGATAAGATCTGTCATGTAGTTTTCCCTGAAATAGTCAAATGCCAGTGTATCGCCCATAAGCACCTGCCGGGGATGAGTCGGCGTGTAATCTGCCACCAGCGACCGCAGCTCCGGGAAATATGATTGCAGCCTTTCAAGTCCGGCCTTCAGATACCTCGAACGGTTAAAAGTAGTCGGACTATACCATACCGGCTGCTGATAAACGACTTTACATCCCGGGAACTCATTAAGAAGCTTATCGGTGATCGCCTTGATATTGAAGTAAAATTCTTCCGGATAAAGAGGCGATCCTTTTGGTCCCTCCTCAGCGCTGTCGTTGGTGCCAAGCATTATTGAAAAAACCAGCAGCCGGCTGTTGTCGGCATGAAATTCCTTTACTGCCTGGATGACTTTAGACAGTTCACCATCAGGTGTAGGGAGAAAGTTCACTGTTGTATATCCGCTCTTACCGCGGTTAAGGAATCGGGCCGATTCCACTCCCTTAAGAGTCCGTAAATATTTGGTTGCGAAAGCGGGAGGAGCTTCCTCGGCAGGATCGCTCAGCTGGACGCCCTGGGTAATGCTGTTGCCAATATAGACTATATCGAGATTGCGAATTACCTTCTGACCATTTGATGGGCAGAACAGAAAAAAAGACAATAATGCTGGAATATAGAAAGAGGTTAATTTCTTCATGGTTAAATGTTTTTACCTTAACAAAGCGAAAGATAATGGATTTAGTGAATGATAAAAAATACTGCCATTAATTAGAGCAGAATAAAGAATATTTTCCACATTTGGCAATTAATCAAAATCAGGTATAATGCAAAGTGCAGAGAGTCTACGAAAGAAAATTGAAATGGAAGAAAGAAAGGAATTCAGGAACGAATCTCCTTCCGGATCAGCAATGATAAAGGTATCAGACGATTCAAATTCAAATGAGATCCTAGTTTTTACGTCGCTCTGTAATGTCTATAAAGTTCCGAAAAAGGAGATTTCGGATAAGTTCCAGGCGCTCCAGAAAATCGATGCTGAACCCGGAGAACGGCCAATATACCTGACAGGAGAAAAGAGATATAAAGGATTTCTGATCGTGGCATTTGAAAACGGTAAAGTAGGAAAGATATCGATGGACAGCTTCCAGACAGAGTATGCAAGAAAAAAACTAAAGAATGCCTTCAATAACGAATCGCGTCTTATTTTTATTGAACTTATTGAAAATGACATTGATCTTGTTACCATGAGCAGCATCCGCAAGGTTGTTGTGTTCAACACCTCCCTTATAAATGCTGTGGGAAGCAGGTCCACTAAAGGTGTACAACTAATGAAACCGAAGGCCGGCAGCTTCATGATAAAAGTCAAGCGGCTGGAGAACACAAAACTTGCTGATCCTGAATATTACCGAAAAAATGATTCGCTTAATGCGATCGGATTTTATCTGAAACCCGGTGACGAAATATGATTTCTATCCCGGCAAATGCTGCTGTGCCAGCGGATATATAAATCTTTAATCCAAAGAAAAATCAGGTGTTCTTCTGATTTACTGTTTCGGTAGATATCAGAAATGGTATCTTTCAGATATAGTATCAAGGTTCTTTATCAAAGACAGTTAAATTATTTCATCATTTTATTTCAAGTATTGTTCCTCCAATGAACCTGTTCCCGTTGTTCTTATTGAAATAATATACAACCAGAACATGGGCATTATCCAGGAGTACCGGCCATGTATAACCAAGATCGGAGTTCCCGCCATCGTCGCGGAGAATAATTTCAGGAGCCGTCAGATAATCAGTACATTCAGAATTCAGTATTCTGGCTCTTATACCATAGGGCTCATGCCTGTAGCCATAAGTCAGCAGGACTCTTTTATCGGGAAGCTGCAGTGCATTGAGCGGATGCCCCTGAAAACCCATTGATTCCCATGAGAGGAATGTTCTTCCTCCATCTTTCGAACGGGCAATACAGGCCTGATCGCCAAAGGAGGCTGTCCTCATGAAAGCAACAATATCTCCACCGGGAGTCTCATAGAGTGATGTCTCATTAAATGCAACCGAGTCATCACCTGCTATCGGACAGGAGTAATTCCATGTACTGCCTTTATCGGAAGAAGTCATGAGATGGACAGCAGTTCTGCCATTCTCCTGAGCCGATGCGACAGCCCATAAAATCCTGCCATCGGCTGCTTCGCACATTGCACCCCTGTTGAAGGCCGGCAGTTTTTTCCCAAAAGGATTATAAATGTTCTCAGTAGGCACTGAAGGAGGGTAAATTGCAGGGCTCCAGGTTCTCCCTCCATCCTGAGACCGAGTAAGATAACCTCCGAGAAAAACCGATCCGTTGTTTTCCGAATATGGCTTTTGCAGATTTGGCAAACCCTCGGGTCTGACGAACTTCCATCCATAACTGGAACATAGCAGCGAACCATCGCTGAGAAGTAACAGGCATGGATCCTGAGAGCCACCAAAGGGATGGGCATAAAGAAGTTCAGGATCTTTTGACCAGTTAAGACAATCAAGTGATCTTGCCGCTACAAGGTAACTGTTATCGTCAACATGAAGGTTCCTGCTTTCTCCGAGTTTGGTCCTGTCAGGAGCTCTTCTGAATGCCACCAGTAATTCTCCGTCAGGAAGTTTTACTACCGAAGGGAATGCACAGTAAAACATTGAATCCTCGTAAATTACAATGTCACGTATCTTTTCTATACCCGGACCCAGTTCTTCGATTTCAGATGATATGAAAGCATTATCATAATTACAGATACTAATTGATTTCTCCCCTCTGCATCTGGCCAGCAAAGCAACAATAGCTAATAACAGGCATAGGAAAACAATTTGGTGTAGACAATTTCTTTTCATATTCCGGAATTTTCATTTTAATGATACAGGTGGTCAACTCACTTTTTTTAATCCTAAAAAACGCAGATGGCTGACTACAAATCTTATATCGCTCCATGAAATCTTGTCGCCAAAAGCATCTTTTACCGGTCCCATTCTGAGATCATCCATCGCCTCAAATTGGCCGGAAATAAGTTCAATGATTTCTCTGGATACGAATTTTTCCACAGGAATATCACCAGTCCCCACATAATAGGACATATGTCCTTCAATAGTTGTAATGCTGAGATTTCTTTCCTTTGCTATCTGAGGTATTGTCAGTCCCTGTTTGAAAAGGCCTAAGCTGATTTTTTTTGTATCCTCCCTTTCCTTTTTTGGCTTTCTTTTCTCATCGACGGGAAATTCTGGTGCCTCAATACCCTCTTCACTGCAAAATGAAGTGATAAGTTCAAGAAGTTCTTCTCCATATTTTTCAGTTTTTTTTGCACCCATCCCTTTTATCTGTTTTAGGGCAAGCAATGATTGAGGCAGAAAATTCACAAGGTTAACAATAGTACGCTGGGGCAGTATCATGTAATGAGGAAGGTCAGACTCGCCTGCCTTCCTGTTCCTCCATTCCCTCAGCCGCTTTAGTAATGCGGGATGACTGGCAACTCCTGATGTATCCTCGACCGAATTTACTGAACGGGATGTGACGGGGCGCAATTCAATTGCAGATTTTGCTCGTGCTTCCAGATATTTACCAATTTCAAAACCTGATCTGGCTGTATTTAAGCAGGCAAGCAAGGTTACCCCCTCTTTTCTTATCTTCTCAAGAGCCTCGTTCACTGATTTCCTGACAGTTTTATTATCTGTTTCAAAGGGAAATCCATTCAGGATGTCTTTCAGACCGGCCTCGAGCTTATCCGAAAAATATGCAGCAGCTTTCTTTAATCGCTCCTGAAGGGCAATGTTGGTTTCAACGTCGGGATCGCGATTCAGGAGAATTTTCATTTGAACCTGAAATTTCTCCGAGACTTCAACAAGGTCTGTTCTTACTGATGATAAAATATCAGCCAGTTTTTCATCAGGATTCCCTATTATGGCTTCATTATGCTCCCTTGCTGTTTTTATACAATTATTGAGATAGTTTGAAAGCGGATTAAAATCGAAGAGCTCTGAAAGCAAATACTGCTGATATGCCCTCTTTGACTTATTAAGCTGGGTCTGGTCAGGTTGTTTCTGAAGGGCACTGTTAATAAATCCATAAACAACGGGATTATCCCTGAAGCACCGTCTGTTGATGCGGCTGCTAAGTACAAGTCCGTCCAGTGAGCGGCACCGGCTAAGAGCCACATATACCTGTCCATGTGCAAAAGCTGCAGCAGCATCTATAACAGCCCTGTCGAAAGTAAGTCCCTGGCTCTTATGTATAGTAATTGCCCATGCCAGCTTGAGAGGATATTGGGTAAATGTTCCGATTACAGTCTCCTCAATCTCTTTTGTCTCTTCATTAAGTGTATACTTCATATTCTGCCATTCCGCCTTCCCGACCCTTATGCTGCTTTCATCCTCCGGGCATTTTACTACAATAATGTCGTCTTCAAAAGATACTACTTTTCCTATTTTACCATTGAAGAAAAGCTTATCTCCCGACAGATCATTCTTTACGAACATTACCTGGGCTCCGGTTTTGAGTATGAGTTCAACTGCATTCGGGTAAGAGAGTTCCGGAAAATCATCAGTAATAACGGCTGTAAATGAATGAGTTCTGCCAGGAAGCCCTTCAAGCTTCGAGTCGTTTATTGCCTGTGCCTGACTATTGTGGGTTGTAAGGGTAATATATCCGGCTCCCGTATCAGGGTCAAAATCGGGGATATATCTGTTATTTAGTTGAGCGAGCGTCTCCTGATCAATAATATTGTCGCGTACCTTATTAAGAAGGTCAATGAAGACCTGGTCTGTCTGCCGGAAGACATGTTTAAGTTCAATTGTCACATAATCGATACTTCCCAGGGCTTTACTTTCAAAGAAAAAACAGGAATCATAATACTTGCAGAGTATTTCACGGTCTTCATCCCTGACAACGGGGGCAAGCTGCTGAATATCACCTATCATCAGCAGCTGAACACCGCCAAAAGGCAGAAAACGGTTTTTGTATCTCCTAAGCGCAGAATCAACAGCATCGAGTGTATCAGCTCTGACCATACTGATTTCATCAATAACAAGAAGGTCAAGGCTTTTTATAATATTGATCTTTTCCCTGCTCATTTTATAACCAGGAGGATCTTTCCTGACAGTAATGCTGGTGCGGTTGTTTTCTGAAAGGTAAAATCCTGGAATATATGGGTGGAACGGCAGTTGAAAGAAAGAATGGATAGTAACACCTCCTGCATTGATTGCCGCAACACCGGTTGGAGCAACAATTATCATCCTTTTCGGGGATATTTTCCTGAGGTTTTTCAGAAAGGTAGTCTTACCTGTACCCGCTTTCCCGGTAAGAAAAAAACTACGGTTTGTATATTGTACAAAATCCCTGGCTAAAAGAATATCCTGGTTCGTTGCAGTTTCCATGTCTGAAATCTAAAAGCAGCAGCGAGAGATCAGACTCAAAGTTACAAAAGTCTGCTATATTATTTAAAAATGTCTCTATTGATTTTGTTTACAACCTGATTTTTGATTTCTGAGACAGTTTTTTCTTTTCTTGTTTATATTATTTATTTGATTTTTAATTGAATAACTATAATGGTCTAAAAAAATGGACAGTTATTTAATAACTTTAAAGTTTCTGTCATATGAAAAAATCGAGACGAAAATTCACATCTGAGTTTAAAGCAAAAGTTGCTATTGAAGCAATAAAAGAGATCAAGACGATATCTGAGCTAGCCCAGATATATCAGGCACATCCCAATTTAATTGCACATTGGAAGAAAGATTTTCTGGCCAATGCGGGGAAGGTTTTCAATGCCGGAAAAGATGAATCGGAAGAGATAAAAAAGCTTAAGAAGGAAAATGAGGAATTGATCCATCAGATCGGACAATTATCAGTAGACATCAACTGGTTAAAAAAAAGTTCTATAATACCATTGGAAACTCGCAGGCAGATGATCTAACGTGACGAAGGACCAATGAGTATATGCTACCAATGTGAACTTTTGGGAATTGTCAGGAGCTCGCTTTATTATACGCCGTCAAAAGCCAGTAATAAAGACCTTAAACTCATGGAGGAACAGGATAAATTGTACCTGGAAGATCACACCCGGGGCTGTCTGTTTAAGAGAACCACTGACATACACGGTATATCCTGTAAACTACCTTAGAATTAACTGGTTAGTTTTTCAATATTTTTTGATATCTTTACAGCCAGATCCAGCTTAAATATCCTGAGCATTTATTCTGATCATTCATCCGGTTAGTCAATCTTTGGATGTACCATGTTATTCTGCTGGCAATGGCAAAAATCAATACCAATACTAATTTAAGATATGGGAAGATCTCAGGAAACGTCAGGCAAAAAAGAAGTGAGGACCAAAAAAGAGAAGAAAAGGAAAGAAAAAGAGCAAAAAAGGGCACAGAGAAAAACCGAGGGGAGAAAATCCAGTTTTGAAGATATGATTGCTTATGTGGACGAATTCGGAAAAATAAGCTCCACTCCTCCTGATCCTGATAAAAAAACCGTTGTATCCGCAGAAAGTATTGATCTTGATGTGAGCAAAAAAAGGGCTGAAATAAACGAAACCCCTGAAAGAAAGGGTATTGTTTCATTTTATAATGCAGACAAAGGATTCGGTTTTATTCAGGACCTTGAATCAAATCAGAGGGTGTTCGTACACGCCAATAATTTACTCGAACCCATAAAGGAAGACAATATGGTCATCTTTGAAACAGGCAGGGGACCGAAAGGAATTACAGCTCTGAAAGTCAGACTCTTAAGACAATAAACGTCATATAAACCTGCAAAATTGGTCTGTTAAATCTGATAATCTCCCAATTCTGGTTCCTGTAATTCCGTGAAGGTTGGGTGCAGGTATTTCACTATCGGACCTTGGAGTAGTGGCATCAGACAAATGATCCCGCAAAAATATATTACGGAATGGTCTGATAGTTAACTGGAGGGCTATAAGGCAGAGAGTTACCTAATAAACCGGCAGGGTCCAAGGTAACCGGTAATCCGGTTTAATAAGCTCGTTGGCCTTTTCATTGTTGGTGAACCTGTTGTTTTCATTGTCCCAGTGCAAAACAATGTTTCTCAGCCACATTTCTGGATTTGGGTAATCCTGACATTATTATTAGGCCTATTAATAACGATTCTACGAGACAAAAGAATATCAAAAATTAACTAGTGAGGAAAAATCAGTTGAAAGTACTATAATGAAAAATGTTGACCACCAAAGATTCTTCGCATGTTGAGAAAGAGAAATTAATTATTAAAAGATGGCAAAGGGTCATACTACGAGATTATTGATCCATAGGATAGCAAGAAAAATCTGGTCAGGTTTAATAATCTTGCGAGATATTAACTGCAAGATCCTTATTATCATAATGATTTCTATATCTTAGAGGGTATTTTCACTTATTGTTGGAATGCTTTTAACCAAGCTTCATATTCCTCTTGCCGGAATTAACATAATTCACAGGTCGACTTTATTTGAAAGGCTGAATTCTGGTCTTAGCAGAAAGCTAATTATTGTTTCTGCACCGGCAGGTTATGGCAAAACAACCCTTTTAAGCGACTGGATTGCCCACGATAAAATTCCGGCAGCATGGCTTTCTCTTGACAATGGCGATAACGACCCGACAGTTTTTTTAAGTTATGTAATAGCGGGAATCCAGACTATTCATCCCAAATTCGGGCAAAGTGCCATGCGTCTTTTAAATTCGCCAAATTCACCTTCAGTTGAATCTATTGCCAGCCTGTTAATCAACGATTTATTGGATATAGTAAAAAACTTTTTGCTGGTACTGGACGATTTCCACCTGATAATAAGCACCGAAGTTTTGAAAGTTGTAACATGGTTTCTGGAGCATATTTCAGATAACATTCATATAGTGATCCTGACCCGTTCTGATCCGGCATTATCTATTTCAAGGTTAAGAAGTCAGCATCAATTGGTTGAGTTGCGTTCCTCGGATTTAAGTCTTTCTACAAATGATATTTCTGTTTTATTCAATAAGAAGCTGAAAATACGATTATCAAATGATGATGTCTCCACACTGAAAGCAAAAACAGAGGGATGGATAGCCGGCCTCCAGCTTACTGCTATTTCAATGCAAAGTTGTGAAGACACTTCTGAATTCGTTAAGGACTTAAAAGGAGATAATCGTTACATTATGGATTACCTCTTGGAGGAGGTACTTAAGATCCAGTCAGATGAAATGAAGGATTTCCTGATAAAAACATCTGTTCTGGAGCAGATGTGTGCTCCTCTATGTAATACATTGCTGAAACGGGAAGACAGCCAACAGGTTCTTGAATCGCTCGAACAGAATAATATGTTCATTATTCCACTGGATGCAAACAGAACATGGTACAGGTATCATCATTTATTTGCAGACTTGCTGATTCAGCGTTTTCTGCAACTTGACCATGAAATTATTGATGATATTCACAATAGAGCCTCTGCCTGGTTTGAAGAAAATGCTATGTCCGAGTTTGCTATAGATCATGCTCTGGAAATAAAAAACTTTGATCGTTCCATCAAAATTATCAGCAGTATTGTAGAGAAAATGTGGGAAGTGGGCCACCATTCAGCCATTCTCAGATATGGCAATCTGTTGCCGGATGAAGTTATCAGGGGTAACCCCGAATTCGCATTGTACTTTTCCTGGATTTTAATCACGGTAGGTCAGGCAGCAGAGTCTGAAAAATATCTCGATGACGCACAAAAAGCAATAGATTCCTTAATCAAGGGAGAATTACCTGAAAAACAAGCAATTATAGCCGACAAGTTTTTATTCGGGAAACTTGCGACTACTCTGGCCTATATGAAACTATTTACAGAACCCCCGGAAAAAATAATAAAATATAGTGAAATTGCAATTGACAACCTTTCCGGGACTAACCCGCTGTGGACAGGGTGGGCATGGTATTTCATCGGGAATGCTGAACTGGCAAGGGGCGACCTGCACAAAGGTTTGGATGCTTTTAATTGCGCGCTTGAATACAGTAAAAAGACTGATAACTTATATCTTATTACAACAATAACTTCAGCAATTGTTTCACGCCATTGTGCATTAGGACAATACAGGAAGGCATTTGCCCTATGCTCCGACACACTTTCACTTATGAACAGGCGGGGCTTTTCAGGTATTGCGAAAGTTGAATGGACTTTCACCGGTCTCTTTTCGATGATGACGGTGATTCAATGTATCTGGGCCAATTTTGATGAAGCTCTTGAAAACGCCAGAACAGCCTATCGGTTAAGTGAAAATGCCAGGGATATCCGGTATAGAATAATGGCATTACTGGCTTTTTCATATTCTCTTCATGCTGTTGAAAATATAGAGGAAGCCTTTGATAAGATAGTTGAACTGGAGGATGTCCTGAAGAGGTATAAAATTGCTCCGTTTCTCGCATCCACTTATATCGGATGGAAAATATACCTGCTTATAGAGAGACAAGAAATTGATAAAGCAGCAGATTTTGCTAAAGAAGTCGGGTTGGGACAAGATATGAAAATGACTTTTGAAACCCTGTACTCATATATTAATTTTGCCCGTCTGCTTCTGCAGCAGAATGAAATCACCAGAGCAGAAGAGCTTATGTCGGAGATTTATGTAATTGCAAAAAAGTTGAATGGAATTGAAAGATTGATTGACCTTAAACTTGTATTTGTATTATTGCATATAAGGAGGAATGAACACGAAAAAGCGGTATCAGAATATATTGAGTCCTTGGAAATGGCATCAGAAGAGAATCTGATAATCCATTTTCTTTTTGACCTCGATCAAACAATTGTCCTTCTGAATGATGTATACAGGAGGCATGCAGCCGGGAAGACAAAGATAACTGATAGCTTTATGCAAAAGTTCAGGCTGGCTGTTGATTCAAAGATTAAGAAATTGAAAAGGAATAAGGTCCCGGGAATTAGCGATCGTGAAATTGATACATTGAAATTAATGGCAGAGAACCTGTCAAATCAGGAGATTGCTGACAGGCTGTTTGTTTCAATTAATACTGTTAAAACACATCTGAAGAATATTTACCTGAAGCTTGGCGTTGACAGACGAGCCAGTGCAGTGAAGAAAGCTAAAGAGCTCAGTTTGATCTGAAACCGCAAAAGTCATCCTTAAAATCACCCTCAAAATCACCCGCACGGGTGATTTTTTTTTATCGGGTGTCCCTGAACTTTGCTTAGAATAAATAAAAAATATATGAAAGGTAAAACCAGAATAGTAATAAAAGGGCATCTCGATAAAAAATGGACGAATCACTTCGATGGTATGAAGATCAGTTATGAAGCAGGGAGCACAATTCTTTCCGGAAATCTCAAAGATGATTCACATCTGCATGGGATACTGGAGTTAATCCGGGATTTAAACTTAACCCTAATATCAGTTAATCCTGAGGAATATTAGAATACAAAAAAGAAATTTTGTTAAACCCATATACTATGAAGAAGTTAATCTTAACAACACTAATGATTGCCGCATTGGCAACATTGACATCAGGCCAAAACACCTCACATATAAAAAGAGGCGCAGTTAAAGAAGCAATTCCTTCCTACAAATTCTCCATAAGCACTACATGGCTTACTTTCCTCAATTTTGGTGCTGAGAAAACAAATACACACCATTATGAGTTCCATATAGGATATCAGATCACTCCAAAAGACAGAATTGGCATTAAAACAGCAACATGGAAACTTTTTGCCCCTATGGGAATACCTATGTGGGATCCGCTCTTTCAGGATGAAAGCGAATTTTTTCCGGGCAGGCTGGCAGAATGTGGTATCGGTATTACATATCAGCGGATGCTTTGGAAAGGACTCTTCGCTGCCGTTGAAGTCTTACCATTATATAAAACTTACCTGGACGAAAATAATCAGGAAACAGGTGATGGTTTCAAATTATACACAACATTCCATGTTGGATACCATGTACGATTGTTTAAAAACAGAATATTCATTGAGCCACAGATTCACTGCAATTACTGGCCAGTTGATACAAAAGCTCCACAGAGCTTCGAAGAACGAGAAAATAAATGGAATAATTATTTCCTTTTTGAACCCAACTTATATATAGGCATCAGTTTTTGAAATTCATCAAAGTTAGAATCAGTGTACCCATATATAAAAATCAGACAAATGAAAGCAATAATCTATACAGAATACGGTAATCCAGGGGTACTCAAAATTCAGGACATACCAAAGCCTGTTCCGAAAGATGGTGAGGTACTTATAAAAGTAAAGGCCATTGGGGTCAACATTGGCGACCTGATGGCACGCAACTTTAAAAACATTTCTGCAAGGAAATTCAACATGCCCTTTTTGTTTTGGGTATTTGCCCGGCTTTCTTTCGGAATCAATAAGCCACGAATCAGGGTATTGGGAAATTCATTTTCGGGCGAAATCGAGTCGGTTGGCAGAGGTGTTTCTCAATACAGGCAGGGAGAACCTGTTTTTGGTTACACGGGAGAAAAAATGGGAGCCTATTCCGAATTTGTTTGTATGCCTGCTAAAGGTATCATTTCACCTAAACCCCTGACAGTGTCATTTGCTTAAGCTGCGGCACTGCCCTATGGAACTCTTATGGCGTTCAAATTGTTGCAGAAGGTCAAAATCAAACAAGGTCAAAAAGTATTGGTAGTCGGTGCTTCGGGGAGTATTGGCTCGGCAGCCGTTCAGCTTCTGAAAAATCACCTGGGGGCAGTGGTTCACGGTGTTTGCAGTTCGAAACGAATGGATTACCTGAAAAAATTAGGTGTTGAAACAGTTTTCGATTATGAAAAAAACGATTATACCGGGATAAATGACACCTACGACCTCATTTTTGATATACTCGGGAAAGGTTCCTTTTCTGACTATAAACCAATGTTAACCAAAAACGGAAAATGCTTATTTGCCAGTTTCAAGACAAAAAAAATACTTCAAATGCTTTGGACAGGATTAACAGGGAATAAGAAAGTTGTATGTGCCCTTGCAAGTCCAAAAGATAAGGATCTAATCCTTATAAAACAATTGGTAGATGAAGACAAAATTAAATCTGTAATTGATAAAAGCTTTCCCATTGAACAGGCTGCTTTTGCCCACGAATATATTGAAAATCATAATAATGCCGGATATGTGATTTTAACAATTGGATAAAGTCAAAAATTAAAGCTACTGTGCTTTGTCGAAGAAATCTTTAATTGATTTGATAATGGATTTTACAAAAAATGTTTTGAACTAATAAAAATCAATATGTACAAATTGGCATTCATGATTACTGTTACACTGCTTTTCTTTAGTAATGCTTATTCACAAACTATCCCGGCAGATAGCCTTTATTTAGGCCAAACACCACCTGGTACAATTCCCAAAAAATTTCACTTGTCCGTAAATACAGGGTCTTTTGCAGCTGAAAGAATTGCAATCTCAAATGACGGGAAAGAAATCTTTTACACAGAAATAAAAAATTACTATCCTGCAAGTGGAGATACAATTAAATACTACAGTTATTCAGAGAACCATTGGAAGGGACCCTTTAATATTTTTCCCGGGTATCTGTCACCTGCCCTGTCCGTAACCGGTGATACATTGTACTTTCAGACAGCCGGGTCAGAATATGAAACCTTCATGGCAGCTAAAAAGGACAATGGGTGGACCAAACCAAAGCGGATTTTAAAAAATCTTAATTCGTCTCATTATCTGCAGGTTACAGAAAAGGGAAATTATTATATATCATCAAAAGCTGAAAATACTATCGGAGGTAATGACTGGTGTAAGCTTATTTTTTCAAATTCTGACTCCGCTGCATTAAGTGCCGTGAGGCCTCTGAACACTGAATGGGATAATCTGGATTTTTATATAGCAAAAGATGAATCATTTATTATATCAGCCACCGTTTTCGGACTTGCAATAAGCTATCCAAAGGCTGATGGAGACTGGACCAGCCCCAGGAATCTCGGAAAAGAAATAAACTTTGGTATCTCCAGCTGGGGACCATATGTCACACAGGACAAAAAGTACCTTTTTTATTCAACAGGTACAAAGCCCGATTATTCAGATGCTGGCATTTTTTGGGTAAGGATTGATAACCTGATCGACAGCCTGAAGAATACAAACAACGTCCCCTACTTGAAAAAAAAACTGGAAAACTTCGTCGGCTTTGTGAACAGCAAGGTTGATTTTACGATTCCTGCAGATGCCTTCCTTGACGATGACGGCGAAACCATATTCATGTACTCCGCATTCCTGAACACTGGTGAACCTCTTCCGGAATGGCTGACTTTGAATAAACTGACCGGCAGATTCCTCGGTTTACCACCTGAACCTGCCGAATTTACTGTAATTGTTTCAGCAGCTGACAAGGAAAATGCAAATGGGTTGGCTGTATTTAAAATTTCAATAAAAGAAAAACATTAATTCTTGAGATTAAATAATTAAATGTGTGTTTATTATGAGAAAAACAGCAAATATCGCTTTAATCCTCTTCCTCATGTTTTCCTGTAGAAATACAAAAGAAAATATTCAGGATGAGTTTTTTGTATTTGAGCCTGATATAAGGCTTTTTACAAGCTATGCATTTATGAATGCCGCCGGTTATGATCATGATTGGAATCCTAAAATGCACCCCATAAGATTTGAAGTCAGGGAATATCTGGATTCAATATTGGCTGAAGAATACAAAAATGATATTCATAAATATTATGAAAAATATGGAGGTGGAGATTTTTACGGATATGGAGTTTATGCGATCAATTCGAAAAACCCTCCGGATCTTGGATTGATATGCGATTCATGCAGAAACGAGGATACAGACAAATTTGATAAGCTCGATTCTCTGCTGCGAGATTTCTATGAAAAAGCAAATATATCTGAATTATGGAAGAGGTATTATCCGGGACTCAGAGAGATAAACCTGCAGTTCAAACCATTTGCTGAAATTGCCATAAAACAGATAACTAAATATTGTCGCGTAGATTCGGTCTATTTTCGGAATAAAACTAATGGGAAATTCTATTATCAGCAGGTTCCCTTAATGTCGCACTTTACGGCTTTCTTTCATGAAACCGAAAATGATTACTGGGTAATAAGTGGCCCTTCGACCGGTGAAGCTGATCCGAGTGCCTTTTATCATGAGCCTCTGCATAAGATTATAAATCCCATCGTTGAGAGTTACCCTGAACTTAATATGAGGATTAATGACCTGGTTAGCCTTTCACAGGAAAAATTAGAAGGTGATTACAACAATATTACTCCGCTGATCTGCGAATCATTTGTAAGAACAATTGACAGGATCTTACATGCCCGGTATAATAAGCTCCCGGATATTGAACTCAGGGAAAAAGTGGAAGATGAATACAGACTTGGACATATCCTGTCATTTTATCTGCTGGAAAACCTTCCTGCTTATGAAGCCGGCAATAAAACATTGAAGGAATACTATCCGGAGCTGATCTCAAATATTGATGTTGAGCATGAGAAATTGAGATGGGAAAATTACTGGAAAAGCCAGGAAAATAATAAAGCAGAATGATAATGCAGGTATTAATTTAATATTTGTCGTTTTGAATTGTGAAAATTAATTTGTATATTTATTTTGTCATTATGTATATTTTACATATCTTCGTGTCGTGTATACATTACATTTAGTATAAATTAACAGACACAAGGAGGTTATATTATGGGACACAAGGAAAAACAATCAATCGTTTCAATCATCGGGGTTTCTGGCAAGCCTTGCATCTGAGGTTGCAAAGATTTTCTACTACAGAAAAGGAGTATAATATGGATAACGGTAAGGCTTTAATAAGCAATAACATTCGCAGACTACGTTTTTTTGCAAGTGAAATGACCCAGCAGGAATTGGCGGACAGAACCGGAGTTACACGCCAGACTATTGTAGCAATTGAAAATGGCAAGTATTTCCCATCTCTCGAATTGGCATTCCGGATTGCATATGCCTTCAATGTTCAGTTGTCAGATGTATTTGCATACTACCCGGAGTATGATCCGGTGCTTAATAAATTAAAAGCCAAACGGGTTAAGAATGAAAAACCATAGGATGAAAGCAATAGTGCTTGCCACGTTCAATCTGATCACATTGAGTTGGTGTAAAAAGGCCTTTTACCCTACAGCCTCAATGATTCAGATAAACTAAAAATTCTTGCACTCTTTAAGAAGGTTGTTTACAATAGGATTCAGCTTGTTAAATCACTCATACTGAAGTTCAACAACAGAGAAGGAAAACTGCAGAAGGTACACCGGACCTCTCAGCGCACTCTGGCTTTGAAATTGTAATCAACTGAATCATTATCTCTTACATAATATGAGAGTATGGCCTCAAGATTCTCATCCGCCGATTTTTCTTTTTCAGGTATGCTTTGTCAAAAAGCAGGGTTATTTCAAGCAGATCATCACTGTCGAATATGTCAATAGTTTTTCCCGTCTCAACAAATTGATCATATACCCATCTGTCCTGTGAAGGTCCTGTTCTTTTCCCAGGTCATCTAAATAACATTTTCATTTGAAAGACCTTAAAACATTTCAAATTTTGTTTGCATATATTATCGGATTACATGAGTGACTTTAAAAGGAATTTTTCGTAATTTTACGAAAATGCCATCTGTTTATATTAATCTTGAGTCATTAAAATGAAACAAAGGGATAAAAGCAATTATACACAGGAAGATATTAAAATTGCCCGGTTCGCCAAGGCACTGGGTCATCCGGCGAGGATTGCTATCCTCCGATATCTTGCTTCACTCGACACATGCCGTTTTACAGATATATCCAATGAGCTTAGCCTGGCTAATTCAACGGTACACCAGCATCTTGCAGAACTTAAAAGAGCAGGATTGATACAGGGTTGTATTGATCCTCCGAAACTACAGTATTGCATTAATTACGAAAACTGGAAACTTCTCCGAAAGGATTTCAAGGATTTTGCTGAAATAAAAATAGTCAAATACGAAAAAGTTAATATCAACAATTTCAGTGAATAAATGGTTTAGTGCCGGTTTTTTTTCACATGGGGTACATAACCTCACACCCAGGGAGTCTTTTGAACTCTGTAAAAAGGGAACAATAATTGTGGACGTACGTGAAGACTACCTGAGAGCTTTCAAAATGTTTAAAGTTGATCAAGTTATTTATCTGCCCTTAAGTCAGCTTGAGGAACATTTTAAAGAACTGCCGGATGACAAACCATTAATCTTTGCTGATTCTGTCGGTCTGAGAAGCCAGGAAGGCGTTTTGTTCATGAATTCCCATGGATATGATAATGTCGCCAATATGGCAGGTGGAATTGTCGACTGGGAAAGAGACGGACTTCCCATAATAACTGATATTAATTATCACCTGTCAGGTTCATGTATGTGTCAATTAAAGGCCAGAGAAAGAAATAAGAATAAATCATAAGAATGAGGTAAAGAACCATTAATTCTATATTATTAAAGCCGAAACGAAAAGAAATGATATCAGGTTGAAATCTAAATAATTAAAATACTCATTATGAATAAATCAATTGGTTTTATTGGTGGCGGAAGGGTGACTAAAATCCTTCTGCAGGGTTTTAAAAATAAAAATGTGAAGTTTGGCAAGATTGTCGTGACTGACACCAATCCGGAAGTAATGGAAAATCTGAAAAAACAATTCCCTGAGGTTGAATTGTCCGGCGTTGCCTCAGCTGCCAGTCAGGATATCGTTTTTATAGCACTTCATCCGCCGGTCGTAATGGATACGCTGGAGCTTATTAAAATTAATTTAAAATCAGATGCAACTGTTATCTCTCTGGCTCCAAAGATCAATCTGCCTAAGTTATCTATGAAATTAAGTCATGTCAAAAACCTGGCCAGATTGATACCCAACGCTACCTCATTTATTAACGAGGGGTATAATCCTGTTACATTTGTTTCGGGATTTGATCCTGCTGCAAAGAAAGAAATTTCGGATCTCCTGAGTTCTCTTGGAACCACGTTTGAAGTCTCCGAAGAAAAGCTTGAAAGTTATGCGATCATGTCGGCAATGCTTCCCACATATTTCTGGTTTCAGTGGAGAGAGCTTGCTGAAATTGGCGGCAAAATCGGACTTTCAGAAGAAGAAAGCAAAAAATCGATTTATCATACTATCATCGCATCTCTTGATCTGATGTACAAATCCGGCTTATCTGCCTCAGAAGTGATAGACCTGATCCCCGTAAAACCGATCGGAGAGCATGAATCACAGATTGCTGAAATATACAAAACCAAACTTCTGGGATTATTTGAAAAAATAAAGCCTTAATTTGCAGTATCTTAAAAAAATTATTGCTGGTTTGTAGTCACAGGAAACTGCAACTGCCTGATGTAAATATTACCTCTTTGTGATAAACAGACATTAATTGCCTTTGTTTTCATTGTCTGATACAAATAAAAGATATAATCCCTGTCCAGTGAAACGAAGTTACATTTTCACGTTGTTACTCATTGCGTTTAATTGAGTTTGTCTGTATACTTCAATAGCTACGATATATTTAGTACCTTAAGGGAAATTTCAAATCCCGGACAAATGCAACTCCTGAAAAAAAATGTTCCCGCCGCCCTGATCCTTTTATTGGTGACTGCAGAAGTTTTTCAGGCTCAAACCATCAGCAATAACCTGGTTATAGCCACATTCGATAAAAACAGAGGGACCTTGTCAGCCTTCATGGCAGATGGCAATAGAATTTTTGAACGCGGAATATGTGTAATACATTCAAGTCAGAAGGTCTATACCGGCGACAGCGAAAATTATACATACAAGGTTACCACATTAAGATCAAACCCGACCGGCCCTGAAATGTTTATTAACGGAACCGACCGGAATAAGATATTCAACTATATAATGCACATCAGACTACCGGCAGACGAGAGTGCAATAGTTATGGATGTTACCTGCCGGAATATATCGGATCAGAAGCAATCTGTCATGAGCATTGAACCACTCAGGCTGCTGCCATCCACAGGCGGAGCACTATATTTCAACGATGCCGGAAAATGTCTTACCAACGGGGCCATGTACTATGATGCAGGCACAATACATTCATTCTCTGAACGATACATTAAACCTGAGCCATATGGTGAAACCAAAGGAGGTAAGATGAGCATCAATGAAATGCTTGAAGACCCCTATACAGTTCAAAGCTGGTGGAATATTGCCCTTTTCAATAACGACAGCACCCATGCGATGAGCATCGGGTATTTGCATAATCCTAACAGTCTTGGACGTATTGCGGTAAATAAAACCAGCAATAAACAATTATCGCTGATAGCTGAAAGTGTTTTTAATGCCGGATTTACCCTGTACCCTTCCGCAAATATCAATTCAGACAAACTTGCCGTAATTATTGGCGATAATACCTATAGTGCTCTTGAATTATATGCCAGCCTGATGTTGGAACAAATTAAGCCGCCTTCCCCGTCAATTGTAAACGGGTGGTGCAACTGGTTTTATACCCTCGATGACTTTGGTGAAGATGAAATTCTTCAAAATGCAAATTTCGCTGCCATTATGTTAAAACCTTATGGGTTGGAATATATTCAGATTGATGAAGGTTTTCAAACCCTTCACGGTGAGTGGCAGGGTAATATTAGATTTCCTCATGGTTTAAAATGGCTGTGTGACAGTATCAAAAAGCTTGGCCTTAAACCGGGTATCTGGATAGCTCCATATGTTGTTTCGGAAGAAACGGCAATCTTCAAACAACATCCTGACTGGTTCGTAAAAGGAACCGACGGGAAACCTTTACGAATTGGCCCCTGGCCATCAGATACCACTGAGTGGTACAGAAACGAAAGTCCCAAACGGTATTGCCTCGATATTACTCATCCCGATGCGGAACAATGGCAGCATGATCTGTTTGATACTATTGTGAACCGCTGGGGATTTGAAATGATTAAAATTGATTTTGTAGCCTGGACTGTTTTTTCTGCCCCGCAATTTTATAAACCAGATGTTTCGCCTGCACAGGCTTATATCAAAACAATGAGCATGCTACGGGAAATTGCAGGTGAGAAATGCCATATACTCGACTGTGGTCCGGGACATATTTCAGCGGGCTACATTAACAGCATGCGGGTTGAATATGATCAGAACTACGGATATGCCCCTGAAGCATGGGGTCAGTATTTTAAAGGCAGTTCATGCAGTGCCGGTGCGGCAGGAAAACGCTATTTCTACCATAATAAATCATGGATAAATGATATTGACCATGTTTGCATCGACCTGCTGACATATGACAATGCCCGGGCAGTGGCAACTCTCATTGGCCTTAGCGGAGGCAACACCATGTCGGGCGACCGTCTTGTAAACCTGGATGCAGTAAAGCTGGATATTCTGCAAAAAATATTTCCTGCAACCATTGAACAGGGATGGCCCGTCGATTTATCAGACCGGGACCCGCAAATGATTTTTGATTGTAAGATCTCAAGGCCTTTCGCCAGATGGGACCTGCTTGCTTTTTTCAATCCCGACCCTTATAACAGCATAACCAGGCAGGTAGATCTTGATCAGATAGGACTGGATCCAGGCAGGAAATATCTTTGTTTTGATTTCTGGAATCAGCGGTTTGCCGGGGAAATAAGCCGGCAATTTGAAACTACTGTTAATCCCGGTAGTGTATCATTATTTTCACTGCGTGAAGCCAGAGGTTATCCTCAGGTTATAGGAACGAACCGGCATGTAAAGATGGGAGCTGTAGAAATTGAAAACGAAAGTTTTGACCAACATACACTAACTCTCTCAGTAACCTCAACAGGTCCGGAAAATTCAAAACATTCGGTATATGTTTATATCCCAAAGGGATACAACTGGTCTCCACATGGTGGTAAAATCTATTCTTTCAGTAAGAATGTTTCAATGCGCAAAACTGAAAATAACCTGCTAAGGATTGATCTGTTATTCGATAAAGCCTGTAAAATTATATGGACTGCTCGGTTCGATAAGAATTGAGAATATATTATTATTATTTTCAGCAGCAGTTAACATTGATCAGATGCATGCGATCACTGGTTTAAAACACTGAACCATATATCAAACCTGTAATTGTAGCCATCATGACCACAAGGCTTACGTAAACAACAGTTTTCCTGGTTCCGATAACGCCCCTGATTACCAGCATATTTGGTAATGAAAGGGATGGTCCGGCTAGTAACAGAGCCAGAGCTGGTCCCTTTCCCATTCCCGATGCAATAAGTCCCTGCAGAATCGGAACCTCAGTCAGTGTTGCAAAATACATGAATGCACCCACTATCGAGGCAAAAAAGTTTGAAAACATCGAATTGCCTCCGACAAGTGCCGATATCCACTCATTTGGTATTAATCCGGGAATGGCCTTTCCGTCATGGTTTGATCCAAGCAGGAAGCCTGCCGTAACAACTCCGGTGGCAAGCAAAGGCAGTATCTGTTTTGCGAAATCCCATGTTGCAATTGTCCATGCTTTGTTTTCTTCATCCGCCTTGTCAAGGATCGTGATAACACTTAATGCAATAATTCCGACAAGCATAGGAACAAGAGGCCTTAATTTAACGCTTTCAATAAGATTATTTGAAAGAATAACTGATGCAACCGTAACAAGGAAAGCACCAAGCACCCATTGCCATTTAATCTTAAGAATTCTGACAAGTGAATACCCCAGAACAATACTAAAAAAGCCTGTGATCCACCATTTGAAGTGCCAGATGGCATACCATGTACTGTTTATATCACCTTCAGCAGGTTTACCCCAGTTGGCAAAGACAAGGATAAGAACCAGAGTAAAGAAATGAAGTGATGTTTGCCACACAGGTCTTTTTTCGGGTGGAGGGACAATATTCATCTGTTTCTCTCTTTTGGCTTTTTCCTCCTTACGATAGATCAGGGACATCAGCATTCCAATTATAATACTGAATGATACTGCCCCTATTACTCTTGCAACCCCCATTTCAAATCCTAGTATCCGGGCAGTTAATATTATTGCAAGAATATTTATGGCCGGACCTGAGTATAAAAAGGCAATAGCCGGACCAAGACCTGCACCCCTTTTATGTATACTTGAAAAGAGAGGGAGGATTGTACAGGAACAAACTGCCAGAATTGTCCCTGAAACTGAAGCAACAGTATATGCCACCCATTTTTTTGCCTGTGCTCCGAAATATTTCAGTACCGAAGCCTGACTGACAAATACTGAAATCACCCCTGCTATGAAGAAGGCTGGAAGCAGGCAGAGAATAACATGTTCCTGAGCATACCATTTCACAAGATCAAGGGTTGCCGCAATTGCTGTATTGAACCTGGAATTCTCAATTGGTAAAAAGAATGCAAAGACAAAAACTGCTACTATCCAGAACAGAATTTTTAATTCCTTTTTGAGCTCCATATTACCAATTTGAAAATTTTAAAAATCAAAAATGTGTTAATTTGAAAACGATTTTTTAATCCGAAATCAAGAGTACACCCTTATCATATAATAGACTCCGACTGTAATAAACAGGACAGCTATTATACGTCTGAACCAGAGTTCAAATGATTTGATTCTGTTAAATAATTTCCCGATCCCTGATACTGTATATGCAAGTACCCATGCTATAATTATCACCGGTATTCCAGTTGCTACTGCAAAAATTACCGGGAGGTAAAGACCTGAGTCACTTGAAACTGTGAGGGGAACGAGCATCCCGAAATAAAGTACTCCGCTGTATGGGCAGAATGCAAGGGCAAAAAGCAAACCAAGCAGTAATGCATCAAGATATCCCCATTTCTTTTTATCCTGCATACCTGATGTCAGTTTGTTAAATCCCGGGAATTTTATTTTAATTATACCAAGCATCAATAATCCTATTAAGATCAGCAACGGGCCAACAATCTTCTCCCCATATCGTTGAAAGAAGCCGCCGAACTTCAGTTGGTCAGCGCCAAGGAAGATTATCAGTGCGATTGCAGTATAGGTTATTGCTCTGCCAAGTGTATAGACCAGGCCATTAATGAATACCCTGTTTCGGTTTTCAATGTCTTTGCTTATAAATCCGATTGCAGTAATGTTTGTGGCGAGCGGACAGGGGCTTATTGCAGTCATTAAACCAAGCAACAATGCCGTTAACCACGGCATTGTGCTGTTTTCCAGCAAATTTGTCAGAAATTCCATTAGGTTATTGGGCCATAAGACCATCAACTGTTTCGTTGATAATCTCTTTGAATTTCTCAGGTTTTACAACTGCGTACATGAAACCCTCGTTGGTGAGATTGATTTTCTTATCACCTTTTACGATAAGGAGAGTCTGCCCTGAAACACCAAGTTTCTCCGCAAGAGGTTTGTTAACCGCTTCTTCAAGGTTTACAGACTGAAACGTTATGAATCCCTGCTTAAACAGGTTTGGATACAGATTTGCAAGATTTTCTTTAGCATTGGCTTCAATTGTTTTGCATGTTGTACAACGGGCAGTGAAGTGAAAATAATAAGCCTCGATTTTATCTGAATTATTATCAGAAGCTTTTGCCTGTATATTTGATGGCTGTGCGTTGCATGAAATAACCGGAGCAAGCATTAAAATTAAAATAATCAACCTGAAGGTTTTCATGGTTTCTGCTTTATTGATTTTGAATAAGAATTTCTTTTACCTGTTTTACAGTTGGTACATATCCGCTAAGTACTACTTTACCGTTAATAACCAATCCTGGTGTATGCATTACCCTGTACTCCATTATCTTAATGATATCTTCCACTTTTTCGATTGTTGCATGGATTCCGGTTTCGGCAACTGCCTCACGGGTAACTTTTTCGAGGGTTTTGCATTTGGGACATCCGGTACCCAGAATTTTTATTTCCATTGTAGTTAATTTTCTAATTTGAAAATTTGAAAATGTGCCAATTTGAAAATTGCAAAAAAGGTCAGACAGGTGGATATGAGCCCGTTACATGAGCTGGTCTGCACTCTATTTCCGGAGGATCATTATCAACAAGAAATGAAAGGAATAGTTTTTTTGCTTCTTCCCAGTTTTTTTTGTTTATGCAGTATTTAATATACGGCGGATTGATCTCTCCCTGAATCAACCCGGCATATTTTAATTCCTTGAGATGCTGCGAAAGGGTTGATCTACCGACCGGGATTTCGTCGACCAGATCGCCGCTGTAGCAGCAAGAGTTCATTTTCGACAACTTCTTCAGAACATATACTCTTACCGGATGGCTTAAAGCTTTTGATATCCTGGCAATCTGAAGGATTTCATCACTGAATTCAATTCTGTCCGGCATTGTAAATATTTCTATTTTAATATTTCGCAAAATTACGAAATGATTTTATATATTTGCAAGAACCAATGAAAAAAATATGAAAAGCAATGCAGTCAGGATTCTAGTCCTCTGCACAGGCAACAGCTGCCGCAGTCAGATGGCTCATGGGTTTCTGCAGAGTTTCGATAAAAGTCTTGAAGTGCATTCTGCAGGAACTGAACCGGGTTTTGAAGTAAATCAGAGAGCAATAAACGTTATGGTAGAAGCAGGTATTGACATTCGCGGGCATTACCCGAAATCTGTTGATGAATACATAAATGAAGAATGGGATTATGTAATAACATTATGTGATCATGCAAATGAGACATGCCCTATGTTCATGGGCAAAGTCAAACACAGATTGCATATTGGTTTCGAGGATCCGTCAAATGCCGCAGGTTCAGAAGAATTCATAATGAGTGAATTCCGCAGGATAAGAGATCTGATCAGGGAGGAATTCAG
>Ga0172371_10002930_pt1 | contig 26788 bp, 35 predicted proteins | sample Lak12m_FD_114543 | JGI IMG/M metagenome (GOLD analysis project Ga0172371, IMG submission 114543) | Freshwater microbial communities from Kabuno Bay, South-Kivu, Congo - kab_022012_12m | ecosystem: Environmental > Aquatic > Freshwater > Lake | place: Democratic Republic of the Congo: South-Kivu... | reverse complement strand
TGCCCTTGAAGAAGTCAATCTGACAATGGATGAGCTTGAGGCGGTCAGGCTTGCCGATCTCGAAGAGATGTATCAAGAAGATGCCGCAAGCAAAATGAATATCTCCCGACAGACCTTCGGGAACATCATAGCTTCGGCGCATAAAAAGATAGCGGATTCGCTGGTTAATAGCAAGGCGCTCAAGATAGAAGGAGGTATTGTTAAGATGCCGGCAAATAGGGGTTGCGCTAAAGGTAGTTTTGGCCGTGGCAGGGGAAGATGCGGCAGAATGAGGGGGAATATAAATGCATAAGGATATTCTATATTTACGTGGACGGCTTGCTGAATTTAAACGGCATGGCTATGACATAATCAAAGAACGCAATTTTGCACTTGCCAAGGCTGCCTTCAGAAAAGGCGGTAGCATTCTTGAAGTGGGAACTGGCAGGGGCTATATGGCTCTTACCCTTGCGCAAAAGGGTTACAGAGTTACCACGATAGATAGCGACCGCAAGATCCAGCAGTCTGCTCGTGCTATTTTGAAGCATTTTCATGCAGATAAATACGTGACATTTAGAACGAAAGATGCCGAGCGCATGGGGTTTGAGGGTAACTCATTTGATTATGTGCTTGCAGTTAATTTTCTGCATCACGCAAAGCATCCGAAAAGATGTCTTAAGGAGATGATCAGGATAGCAATAAAAAAAGTAGTTATTATGGATGTGAATAAGAAAGGAGCATGCATATTGGAGACGGTGCACGCCAAAAACGGGCATACGCATGAGCGTTCCAGAATAGGGTTTCAAGAAGTGCGGAATATTTTTCAGAAAGCAGGTATGGCGGTTAAGACGTATCGAAGTAGCTGCCAGACCACAATTGTTGCTACTAAAGGAGGTGTAAGATGAGGATATGCATACCAACGGAAACGAACGACGGTAAAAACGCCAAGGTCTATGGCCATTTCGGCAGTGCCCCGTATTTTACTATCGTAGATATTGAGAAGAATGCGGTTGAGATCATTGATAATGCCAACCAGCATCATGCGCACGGAATGTGCCAGCCGATGAGTGCGTTGATGGGAAAGAAGATTGACGCTGTGGTTACCGGCGGAATGGGCGCTCGAGCGGTTCAAGGGCTTAATCAGGGCGGAATTAAGGCTTATAGGGCTATCCCGGGAACGGTTGCAGATATTGTTGTTCAATTTACTAAGGGCGGCCTTGAGGAAATAACCGTTCAAAATGCCTGTGCGCAGCACGGTTGCCATTAATAAGCAGATAAAAGTAATTGCTGTCGGTTCGACAAAATGGCAGCGTTTTATTCGTAGATGGGGCGTTTCTTTCTTGATCGGTGACGATGTGTTATTTGATACTTTCGGCAATCAAGGAGCACTTCTGCGTAATCTGCGGAAGTTCAATGTCGATACTGCTAAAATCAGGAATATATTTTAATGGGGACGTGTCAAAAAGGGACACACCACGCGATTTTGACTTTTAGGAGTGTCCCCAAATGACACGTCCCCTTACCGCGGGGAGCCATTGACTTCTTAATTCTCTGTGATAAAATATATTGCAGAGAGTTTTATGCGTTATTTTTGGAGGATCTGTATGAAACAAAAAAATAAATTAGCATTGCTTATTTTTATCATAGCGAGTTCTTTTTGTTTAGTCAGTATGCCGTATAAAAATAGTCTGGCGGAACAGAAGCGGTTAAATTTCGAAAAAAATATATTCTATGACATCTATTACCAAGTAGAGGATCATATGGAGTATATTACGAACGTAAAAATAAAAGATAGTGTGATGATAGGAGGAACTACGTTTTTAGAGATAGAATCTCCGAGCATTCCTATGGCAAATGCCGGCTATATATCCGTTTCAAACATGATTGCTATTCTTCCCACAGGCTTTCCGAAACCTCAAATATATAAATAGATGGGGAATGTGTCAAAAAGGGGCGCGTGTTATTGGTGGTCGGTAAGTTTCATGAGCCAAAGATGGAATAGTATCCTTGCAAGTTTTTCCAATAAAATATCACAATCGCTAAATAAGCCTATTCCATCATTGGATGGATTGCGGGCTATTAGTATTTTATTGGTAATATCCGTCCACGCAGCAAATGGAATGCCGCTCTCTGACGCCGCGAGGCATTTTTTGTCTACATATAGCCGTCTTGGTGTAACTATTTTTTTTGTGATCAGCGGTTTTCTTATCACTACTTTATTGCTGAAGGAAAAAGACAATCGAAATGGCGTAATTGACATTAAAAAATTTTATGTACGAAGGTTTCTTCGTATTTTTCCGGTTTTTTATTTATATATTTTTGTAGTTTTTATTTTATCCCGGATTTATCATATTCACATCCCGTCTTCCGCATTTTGGCATGCAATAACTTATACCACAAATTACGCTTTGGGAGGCTGGTTCTTAGGGCATGCATGGTCGCTTGCCGTTGAAGAACAGTTTTATCTATTCTGGCCGTGGGTGATAAGATTATCTGACAGAAAGATATTTTTTATGGCTTTGGCGATTATATTTTATGCGCCTGTTGTCAGAGCTATAAAATATTTTTGGAATTGGCCGGATATTTATACTTTAGCGCCATTTTTTCAATTCGCAGATTCACTTATGATCGGCTCGGTATTGGGGATTATTCTGCATCGATGCCCTGATTTAAGCCTCCATAATTTATTTAAAAACAGGTGGCTCCGCTGGGGGTGTGTTTTGGCGGTGATAGTAATCGCTGTTTTAGAATCAGATTTGAGTAAGTGGAGCAGGATAGTATTGTTATTCGGCCGTCCAATTATTTCGGCTTGTGTTAGTTTTCTGATAGTAAGCGTTATTGCGGTTAAAGACGATCGTTGTTTTAGATTTCTGAATCATCCGATAATGGTTTATATAGGTGTTTTGTCTTACAGCATTTATATTTGGCAGGAACTTTTTTTATTTTCCCAGGATGGCCGATTTAGTTTCTTCCCTTTCCCGATGGTTGTAAATGTTTTTTTGACCTTTGTTGCCGCGGTTATTTCTTATCATTTATGGGAACGTTATTTTTTGGAGTGCAAAAAGAGATTCGTAAATTAATGGGGACGTGTCAAAAAGGGACACGTCCCTCTGCCGCATAAACTTAATATAGATATTTTTGTGAAATGATAGTATAATACGAGCGTTAAATGATATCTGAAAAGAAAGGAGGGGGTATGGTGAAAAAAATTTTAATTTTGGTTTTGCTGAGTTTAATTGTAATACCACAGTTTGTTGAAGCCAAAGAGACAGAACCTGTTCAGTTGGCGGTATGGAATCCTGTCCAGATTGTACCGGAAGGGAATTCTATCAAAGGCGTGCGCCTTAGCTTATTTTATACCGTTAATAAAGACGTTACCGGATTGAGCATTGTTTGGCTTGGCGCGAACAAAACTACAGGTAATGTAGAGGGCGTGGAATTAGGGTTTGTGAACTGGACGGAGGGCTCGTTTCATGGTTGGCAGCCGGGCCTGGTAAGCTATGCCCGCGATCGTTTTGTAGGCTGGCAAGGGGGTTTAGTTGCTGTTACGGAAGGTGATTTTACAGGGCTGCAGTCTGGCGGCATTGTCTGGACCGAGGGGTTCTTTCATGGTTGGCAAAATGGATGGATAACCCATATTAACGGAGATTTTGTCGGGCTTCAAACCGGCTTTGTGAATACGTTGTATGAGGAAGGTTGCGGAGCAAGCCTTGGATTAGTTAATTATGCGGATGGTTCATTCAAGGGTTTTCAGGGGGGCCTTTTCAATTACGCAATTGAAATGCACGGTTTTCAGCTGGGCCTTGTCAATATAACAAAGTATTTGGACGGGCTTCAGATAGGGCTTGGTAATTATAACGGTAAAAAAGAGCCTTTCGAGTTCATGCCAATTGTGAATTGGTCGTTCTAACTGTTAAGATTTCTAAAAAGCTCCCGCTTTTTAAAGCGGGAGCTTTTTATTTAAGCAGGCCGGATTTTCGAAGAAAGCTAAAAACAAGGGACGCACCAAAAAGGAACATGCGGCTTTGTGGTGTGTCCCTTTTTGACACGTCCCCCAGATAGCCGATGAGAATTTGGGATATCGCGCCAAAAAAATTATGTCGTAATCACTTATTAGGAGAACACAGAGAATTACACGCGATATGGTCTGTCTTAACAAAGAACAAAAAAGGGTATTCCAGGCATCCGGAAACCTTGAGATGGAAAGGTAAATTAGCGGCTTTATATTTAAGGCATAAGATACTTGTTGAGGAAATGAAGAATAGAGGGTACAATCATAACAGCAAACTTGATAACAGGCTTGCCGCGGGGATCAAAAAGCAATCCGTATTTGTAGATTCTTATAAAAAACAAGAAGAGATTTTACGTAACAAGAACTGTGATTGCAAGGTTTAACTTAATAAGTAATTTTTTATCATACGCCGAAGATACATGTGGCATATCTATATCCTGAAATGTAGCGATAACTCCCTTTATACAGGCATAACAACGGATATATCCCGCCGCGTAACAGAGCACAATAACAGAAAAGGCGGCAGTTATACCCGCTCCCGCCTTCCGGCGGAACTTGTGTACAAAGAAAATTATCTTACCAGGTCTCAAGCATTAAAGAGAGAAATTCAAATCAAAAATTTGTCCAGAGCCGAAAAACTCACCCTGATTAAAAATGACAAGAAAGGAATAAAATGAAAAAAATTGGTAAACGCAAAGATTCTCCAGCCTTACAGCAGGATAATCAAGTTATGGCGGCTGCAATTAATAAAATGCAGGAACAACTTGCTTCTTTGGAAAAGAAGATGGATATCCTGTTGCTGCGGCCTGCGGAAAAGCCTTCCGGGGAAAAACATTTTTCAAAGCCTTTCCAGCGCTTTGACCGCCCTAGACATCACGATAAAGGAGACAGGGACAACGGTTTCAGAGAAAGAAATTTTACAAAAGTAATCTGCTCTGACTGCAATAAAGAATGCGAAGTCCCATTTAAGCCAAGCGGAGACAGGCCGGTGTATTGCAAAGAGTGTTTTGCGAAGCGTAAGGACAATAGGCCCCCGCATAAAGAAAATTATGACAATAAGCCAAAAGAGCAGATTTTTATCCCGCAAGAGCGTCATTTTGATAAACAAAACCACATCGAAAATAAAAAGCCGGGTAAGAAAAAACAACATGGCTCTAAAAGGCGAAAAAAAGAACGTTAACCGTATTTTAAGGCGCTGTAATAATATGTTATAATTTTAAAATGAAAGTGGTATAATCAAAGAAAAAAGGAGAGGAAAAATGATAACCCTCGAATCTATTCTGAAAGAGCATTCATTTTTTAAAGATCTGCCGCCAAAATACTTTGATTTTATCGTAGGCTGCGCCTCCAATGTCGTATTTAAAAAAGGAGAGGTTATCCTTAAAGAAGGGGGACCCGCGGATAAATTTTATGTTATTCGCGGAGGCCTTGTAGCTATCTATATAGACCAGCGCCGCGAAAATCCGATACAGACTATTAAAGAAGGCGATATCCTGGGATGGTCATGGCTTATCCCGCCGTATCGTTATCGATTTAGCGCTGAAGCCTCGGAAAATACCAGGGCAGTGGTGTTGGACGGAAAATGCCTGAGAGAGAAATGCGAAAAAAATTCCGACTTAGGATACGAGCTGTTGAAGAGGCTTATGGGCGTTTTTACTCAGCGCCTGGAAGCGACAAGGCTGCAGCTTCTGGATATTTATAATATAAATGTAGAGAATAAATAGCGGGAGACGCGGATATGAAACGAATATTAATCACGGGAGGCTGTGGATTTATCGGTTCCAACCTGGCAATGGAGCTGGCCAGCCAGGGTTATGCCGTGACCGTTCTGGATAATCTTAGCAGGAGGGGTTCGGAGATCTTGTTGAATAAGGTGCTGTCCTGCGGAATTAAATTTGTCCACGGAGATGTCCGCAATCCGGAAGATCTGGCGAAGCTTAAGGAAGAATACGCCTTGTTAATTGAATCCAGCGCGGAAGCGTCTGTCTTGACAGGAGCTGAAGGCCGTGATGCGCGTTATCTGCTGAACGTCAATCTTCAGGGGTCGATTAACTGTTTTGAATTGGCGAGAGAGCGGTGTATGCCTGTTATTTTTCTTTCCAGTTCCCGTGTATATCCGTATAGCCGGATAAACACCTGCCGTTTTAAGGAAACCGATACGCGATTTGACTTTGTAGAAGGATGTGAAGGCGTTACGCCGGATGGAGTGCGGGTTGATATGCCTCTGAGCGGAGCCCGCTCTCTTTACGGGACGACCAAGTTATGTTCAGAGCTGATTTTGCAGGAGTATTCATCCCAGTATGGGCTGCCTGTAATTATCAACCGGTGCGGAGTAATTGCCGGCCCCGGGCAATTGGGAAAAATAGACCAGGGCGTTTTTACTTTCTGGCTGGCTAATCATTACTTCAAAAATCCGCTAAGATATATCGGATTTGGCGGTAAGGGTAAACAGGTGCGGGACCTGCTGCATGTTAAAGACCTTGCAGATCTGGTGGTAAAACAGGCGCGATATCTGATCGGAGCCGGGCCTGCCGCCTGCCCGAACGAAATATTTAACGTAGGCGGCTCTGTATTTTCTAACCTGTCTTTATTGGAAGCTACGGAGATCTGCGCGGAGCTTACCGGGAATAGAATAAAAATAGAGAACGTTTCTGAAAACCGGCCGGCGGATATAATATGGTATATAACGGATAACGGCAGAACAGAGCAAATCTTTGAATGGAAGCCGCAGAAATCTGCAGTGGATATTCTGCAAGACACCCTCCGGTGGTTAAAAGAAAATGAACCTGACTTTAAAAAGGTATTTCTTCGATAACATTTGGATGCAAATAATTTATAAGAGAGATTAAAATGAAAATTGCATTGATCACAGGTTCCGCCGGCCTTATAGGCTCGGAGGCGGTCAGATTTTTTTACGCCAAAGGATTTAAAATAATCGGCATCGATAATGATATGCGGAAATATTTCTTCGGTGAAGAAGCGTCAACGCAGTGGAATTTATCGGAATTAAAGAAAGAATGCCCCGGCTTTACTAACTACGACGCGGATATCCGTGATTTTGGAGCTGTCTCCCGTATTTTCTCGGAATACGGCAAAGATATTGCTTTGATTATTCATACCGCGGCTCAGCCGAGCCATGACTGGGCTGCCAAGGAGCCGTTTACGGATTTCGGAGTAAATGCCGCGGGGACGTTGAATATGCTGGAAGGCACGCGCCAATACTGCCCGGAAGCGGTGTTTATTTTTACTTCTACTAACAAGGTTTATGGCGACAACCCAAACCTGCTCCCTCTGATTGAGCTGGAAACGCGCTGGGAGATAGACCTCTCACACCCTTATTATAAAAACGGCATAGATGAAAGTATGTCGCTGGATCACTGCAAGCATTCTATTTTCGGCGCTTCAAAGATTGCGGCGGATATCATGGCCCAGGAATATGGCCGTTATTTCGGGATAAAAACCGGAATCTTCCGAGGGGGGTGTTTGACAGGCCCGCGCCACTCCGGTGCTGAACTTCACGGTTACCTGGCGTACCTGATGAAATGCGCGATAACAGGGCGGGAATACCGGATATTCGGCTACAAAGGCAAACAGGTGCGTGACAATATCCATAGCTATGATCTGGTGAATTGCTTTTATCATTTCTATCAGAACCCGCGCTGCGGCGAAGCGTATAATATGGGCGGAAGCCGCTTTAGCAGTTGCTCCATGATGGAATCTATCCGGTTATGTGAAGATATAGCGGGCAAAAAGATGAAAACAAGATATGTAAAAACCAACAGGATAGGGGACCATGTCTGGTGGATCAGCGATGTATCGAAATTCTCAACGCATTATCCTGGATGGACGCTGACCAGGAATATAAAAGATATCCTTGTAGAAAGCTACGAATATAACAAATCGCGCTGGTTGGCGGAATAACCGTACTTTATAATTTTGACTTACACCGCCGGAAGGTGTATAATACTGAATCGAGGGATAAAATGGACGATATAAATTATACGAAAAACGATCAAGCTGAGCAGGATGTGGTAACTATGATCAAAAAAATCCAGCAGCAGCTGATTTTTTTGGAAAAGAAGATAGACACCTTGATTAACCAGTCTTCTGGAAAACGCTTTGAGGCGAAGCGTTTTTCAAAGCCTTTGCAGCCCTTTGATCGCTCCAGCTATTATGGCAGAGGAAAACAAGGCAACCCTTCCAGGGAAAGAAGCTTTGCTCCAAGCCGTCCTTTCGACAAATAGCAGGGAGATGAAAGCAGGGGTTTTGGCCACAGGAAAAAACCGTCCTTTCATCACAGGAAAGAGCGCGTTTAAAACATCTACTAAAACTAAAAGGAGGTAACATGGCGTTTCAGGAACGTGGTGGATTTGGCGGGAGACCGCGGGAGATGCATAAGGTGACTTGTTCGGATTGCAAAAAAGAATGCGAAGTCCCTTTCAAGCCCAGCGGAGATCGTCCGGTATATTGCAAAGAATGTTTTTCAAAGCGCAAAGATAGCAGCCGTTAAAAGGCGGTTCCTTGCGGTTGTTAAAGAATGCAAGCTCTCTGTGACGAAATTTGTCACAGAGAGCTTTTGTTATTTTTATAATTTCATTGACAAACGGGAGAACCTGAGGTATACTTATGCAAGTGGTAAATAGGTGAGTAGAAATTTAAACCGTAAGGTAAAAGATAATTCGCCTTACGGATTTTTTATATCTGCCGCTATTTACTAAAATTTTGTAGGAAGGAGGTAACAAATAATGGCAAAAGGAAAAGTAAAGTGGTTCAACGATCAGAAAGGCTATGGATTCATTACACCGGATGATGGAAGCAAAGATTGTTTTGTTCATCATAATGCAATTCAGGGTGAAGGTTTCAAGTCTTTGAGCGAAGGACAGGCAGTAGAGTTTGAAATCGGAGAAGGACCAAAAGGCCCTCAAGCAACAAACGTAGTAAAGATATAGTTTGGATGCAGATAAGGCCCGGCTACAATGCCGGGCCTTATTGTTTTTAAAAGAGACAACTTAAAAATTCCCCGGGATGATTTTTCTTGGGGTTTTTTGTTTTTAAGGATATAATCTAACATTATGAAAGCTGACCACTGCAAATTCATGAAGGCGGCGGTAAGAGAAGCCGTGAAGGGCCTCAAGGAAGGCGGTATTCCTATAGGAGCCGTGCTTGTGAAAGGCGATAAAATAATAGCCAGAGGCCATAACAAAAGAGTTCAGAAAAAATCAGCTGTTCTTCATGCTGAGATGGATTGTTTGGAATCAGCCGGCAGGCTAAAAGCCGGGGATTACCGGAAATGCGCCATATACTCCACTTTATCTCCCTGCGATATGTGTGCTGGCGCGATACTTCTTTACAAGATCCCGCTTGTCGTGATAGGCGAGAACAAAACCTTTAAAGGCCCTGAAAATTATTTTAAAAAAAGAGGCATAAAGCTTATAAATCTTGACCTTGAGGAATGCAGGCAGATGATGACTGACTTTATTCGCAAAAGCCCTGATTTATGGTATGAAGACATAGGAGAGAACGACCCGTGAAGCGTAAATTAAACCCTGAGTATATGAGGCTGGCCATAGAAGAAGCCAAAAAGAATCTCCTGAGGATGGATGGTGGGCCTTTTGGAGCTTGTATCGTAAAGTCAGGCAAAGTCCTGGCTGTGGCCAGGAACATGGTGTTGAAAAAAGACGCCTCCTGCCACGCGGAGGTTAACGCCATAAGAAAAGCCTCTGAAAAATTGAAGACATATGACCTTTCAGGGTGTATTATATATTCAACTACAGAGCCTTGCCCTATGTGTTTCAGCGCTATACATTGGGCAGGGATAGACAGCGTTATTTTCGGGACGTGTATAACCGATGCCAAAAAAATCGGATTTAACGAGCTTTCCGTATCAGCTAAAAAGATGAAATTTCTTGGCAAAAGCCGCGTAAAAATAGTACCAAAATTTTTAATAAAAGAATGCCAAAACCTTTTTAAAGCCTGGAGCGCTTTAAAAAATAAAAACCTATACTAATAATCTTGACATTGTCAGAGTGTCAAGTTCTTGAAATGCTCAAAGCAGAAGACATGTGAGCTTAAGGATAATGGTATTAAAACAAGAGGCAAGAGTAGATAAAATGTCAAAAGAAAAGATACTAATAATAGAGGACGAAAAAGATATAGTAAAGATGCTCGATTATAATCTTAAGAAAGAAGGTTTTAAGGTTTTATCTGCCAGTGATGGCGAAGATGGCCTGGATATGGCTTACAAGGAAAATCCGGGCCTTGTGCTTTTGGATTTAATGCTTCCGGGGATGGATGGTTTGGATGTCTGCAAAGCTATTAAAAAAGATGCAAAAACAGCGCATATTCCTATAATCATCCTTACGGCTAAGACTCAGGAAGCAGATAAGATCGTAGGTCTGGAATTGGGCGCGGATGATTATGTGACAAAGCCATTCAGCCCAAGAGAATTGATTGCCAGAATAAAAGCGGTTTTGCGCCGGGGGAAAGAAAAAGACAAGCTGCCTGAAGTATTAAAGATAGGAAACTTAACAGTAGATTTTTCCAAAATCATGGTGCTTATTAAAGGTAAGCCTGCAGAGCTTACGTCAAAGGAGTTTGAGCTATTAAAGATATTGATAAAGGCTAAAAGCAGAGTGCTTTCCAGAGATTATCTTCTAGATACTGTCTGGGGTTTCGACCAGGCCCTGGAAATTCAGACTCGCACTGTAGATGTCCACATAACAACCCTCCGGAAAAAGTTAAAAAGCGAATCAAAGCGGATTATTACTGTCAAAAACTATGGCTATAGATTTGAGCTGGAGACAGATGAAGATTAAAGACAATAATTTTATATTCAAATTAACGTTTTCTTATGTCTTTATAATTTTAATATCATTTGGATTTATCGCATTTTTTCTGGATAAAAAATTAGAAGAAAACGCTCTCAAAGACATCAAGTCCTCTCTGGTTAACCAAGCCTATCTAATCGAAACGCAGATAAGCGTGGAAAATCTCACAGAAGAAAATATAACCTTTTTAGACTCACTGGTTAAAACTCTGAGCAAGAAGATAAATTGCCGCATTACTGTTTTAAACAACTACGGAAAAGTCTTGGCTGATTCCGGAAAAAATTCGGAAGAAGTTTCAAATATGGAAAATCACGCGGATAGGCCGGAAATAAAGACTGCCTTGTCCGGATCGATAGGGGAGGAGATACATTATTCCCGCACACTCAGGATAGACATGATGTATGTCGCTTTGCCGATTAAGGATAAAGAAGATACTATAGGGGTTCTGAGATTGGCCTTGCCTCTTTCTGATCTGAAAGAGATGTTAACCGTCATCAGGAAGGCTATTTTCTTTAGCCTGTTTTTCGCCTTAGGCCTGGCTTTTGTCCTGGGGTCTATGTTGACTAAAGCGATAATCAAGCCTATTAATAAAATGATATATGTTTCTCGTAAATTTTCCCAGGGGGATTTCAGCCACAAAATATTCATTGATTCCAAAGATGAACTTGGCGAGCTCGCCGCTACTTTAAATAAGATGGCTCAAAATATGGAAGATAAGATCGGCGAAATAGAGGTAAAAAATCAGCATCTTGTGGCAATCTTAGAGAGCATGGTTGAGGGTATAATAGTTGTTGATAAAACCAGCCGTATAGTTTCTATTAATTTTACCGTGGAAAAGATATTCAATATTTCGAAGAAGAATCTGGAAGGCAAAATTTTTCTGGAGGCAATTCGCAATAATGACATATCTGATATTATAAATGTAGTTTTAAAGAAAGGCGAGTTCACATCCTGTGAATTGGCTTTAATGTGGCCGGTCCAGAAGATTTTTCAGATAAACGCCTCGCCTGTTTTTGAAAAAGGCATTGTCAGCGGATGCCTCCTGGTTATCCACGATATGACTGAGATAAGAAAATTAGAAACCATGCGCCGTGACTTTGTCGCAAACGTATCTCATGAATTAAAAACCCCGCTTACTTCTATAAAAGGTTTTACGGAAACTCTTTTAGAAGGGGCGCTGGACGATAAAGAAAATAACATGCATTTTTTAAAGATAATACAAAACCATACGGAACGGCTTAATAAGCTGGTGGATGATCTGCTTTCTCTCTCGCATCTTGAATCAAAAGAGATACATCTGAAGAAACAAGATTTCGATCTCAAAGAACAAGCGGAACAGGTTATTATTAATTTTAAAGCCCAGTTGGAAAAGAAAGGTATGGATATTAAAAATGAATTATTCCAGGGCATTGTAATAAATGCAGATAAAGACAGGATAGAAGAAGTATTTACAAATCTACTCGATAACGCCATAAAGTTTAGCAAAGATAAAGGCGCTATCAAAATCTATGGCCGGGAAGAAAATGGTAAAATAAAAATTATTATAGAAGATTCCGGCATTGGCATTCCTGAAAAAGACATATCCCGCATTTTTGAACGTTTCTACCGGGTGGACAAAGCGCGTTCGCGTGAACTCGGAGGGACAGGCCTCGGGCTTTCCATAGTAAAACACATTGTAGAATTGCACGATGGTGATGTAGGCGTGGAAAGCGTAGAAGGCTTTGGGTCAAAATTCTGGTTTACTCTTCCTAAGCGGTAAAATCCATTAAAAAACTTTACAAATATTTTACTTATCCTTGAAGCACATTTAATAGCCTCCTTGTATACTTGTTCTTGAAGATGAAAGGAGGTGAAAAATGATTACGCAGGTTATGTCAGCGATACGCAAGGATTTTATCGCCGGTCATTTACGTTCCCAGCTCAGCAGTCTCCGAAATATTTTGGATAATATAGAAGAAGAAAACAAAGTCGACTGTGATTATGCGCGCGAGTCTCTTAAGGACATAGAGATAAAACTGCGTCAGCTTAGAAAATTGTGCGCTAATTAATAGGTATAAAAAAGGAGAGAATAAAATGAAGAAGTTATTAATGGTATTTACAGCGGCAGTGATTGCCGCATTATGCATAGGAGTCAGTTTATCCTATGCTGGTGAAATAGACATACTGCTCCAGAAATTAGTGGAAAAAGGCGTCTTGACCCCAGGCGAGGCCCAGCAGATCGGGACCGAGACAAAAGAGCAGGTAAAGGCGGAAATAGCAGAAGGCAAATTTTCTTCTTTGCCGACATGGGTTCAGAACACAAAGCTGAAAGGCGATTTAAGAGTGCGTTATCAATCTGAAAGGAAGAAAACATCAAGCAGTGTTCAGGGGGATAAGGAAAGAGCAAGGCTCAGAATGAGGCTGGGTGCTGAATCAAAGGTTAATAACAGCACAAAGGCTTATATAGGTATAGCGACAGGCAGTTCTACCGACAATCGTTCTACGAACCAGACATTCGATGATTCTTTCGAGAAAAAATCATTATGGCTTGATTACGCATACATCGAATACATGGCTTCTCCATGGGCTACAGTGATGGCAGGCAGGATGAAAAACCCGATTTGGCAGACAGGCGATATGCTTTGGGATACAGATATAAATCCAGAAGGCGGAGCAATAACTTTAACAAAAGCTGTGAAACCGGAAGTTTTTGATCTGTTTCTTACAAGCGGGTTCTTTATCTTGGAAGACTCTGAAGATGCGACAAGCGATGCTACGATGGTAGCAATACAGCCTGGTTTTTCATGGAAGATAAGCCCCAAAACAAAACTTAAGCTCGCAGGCACTGTGTACGAGTTTAACGGCGTACAAGGTGATTCGGCATTAAGCGATACCAAGAGCACTAATACGCGTGTGGCGGGCGCAGGAGGAACAAGTCATTATAAATACGACTACGACTCTTTGGCAGCCAGTTCAGAGCTCTCATTCTTAGAGCCAGTATTAATAAACAAATACGTTCCCTATCTCGCAGTTTTTGGAGATATCGTAAATAACCCGGATCCTAATTCTGGAGAACAAGGGTGGCTCGTAGGAGTAAAATTCGGCAAAGAAAAGGTTTCTGATTGGAAAGACTGGCAGTTTAAGTACCAGCGAAGGAGAATAGATACAGATGCTTGGCTTGATTCGCTTCCTGATTCAGATGTCCTGAGTGGAGCTACAGGAGTGCATTCAGATGAATACATCCTTTCATTCGGGCTTAACAAGAACGCAACCCTGGATTTTGATTTGTATAACTCAAATGTCAATAATGGCACTAAGACTCCAGAGAGATTGTATCAAGTAGATTTAAACTTTAAGTTCTAAATACCGCCTCCACCTACGCAGTATAAAAATTTTTATTGCGTAGGTGTGATGGCAAAAGGAGGATAACAGAATGAAGTCTTTAAACAAAGTATTGATAGCGGGGATGCTAATGCTTGGCTTGGCGATTCCATGCTATGCGGAAAAGATAGTGATATCCGGTTCCACCACTGTTTTACCAATTGCCCAGAAGGCAGCAGAAGTGTTTATGAATAGCAATCAGCATGCTGACATATCAGTGCGTGGCGGTGGTTCAGGTGTGGGCATTGCCGCATTAATTGATGGAACATGCCACATAGCTGATTCTTCGCGCCCTATAAAGGACACAGAATTAGATAAAGCAGTGGCAAATGGAAAGCGGCCAAAGGCTAATGTTGTTGCTATGGATGGGATCTGCGTTATTGTAAACCCTTCTAACTCTGTTAGCGCTCTAACTAAGAAACAGGTCAAAGATATTTATACAGGCAAGATTTCAAGCTGGAAACAAGTAGGTGGTTCTGGCGGGAAAATTGTTGTAGTTTCGCGTGATACTGCAAGCGGCACATTTGAGGCGTTCGGAGAGCTGGCATTGGCAAAAGAAAAAGTGCGTCCGGATGCTTTAATGCAGGCATCTAATCAGGCAATAGCTACTACTGTAGCTGGGACACCTGGGGCAATAGGTTATATAGGTTTAGGCTATTTATCCGAGCATGTTAAGGCAGTAGATATTGATGGCATAAAGGCGTCAAAGGCAACAGTTCTTTCAGGTAAATACCCTATAGGAAGGCCGCTCTTTATGTATACCAACGGAGCTCCTAAGGGCCTTGTAAAGGAATTTCTTGATTTTATATTAAGCGAGGAAGGCCAGCAGTTAGTAGAACAGCAAGGATTTGTAGGATTGCAATAGTAAAGTAAGCTTTCTGCTCATTTACTTTACAACCACGGCAGGATAATATCCTGCCGTGACCTCCTTTAATACTGGTAGGTATTAAATATGGTAAAAATAAAAGAAAAACTATATAAATGGATTTTTACTGTTTTGGCGTTTTCATCCTTGATTTTCCTTATAGGTATAGTAATAGTACTTTTTAAAGAAGGACTGCCTATATTTAAAGAAGTTAATGTATCCAAATTTATTTTTGGCAAGGCATGGTATCCAACTTATTCTGAGCCTGAATTCGGGATTTTACCTTTAATACTTGGGTCTATTTGGGTTACTGTAGGCGCGGTAATTGTCTGTGTGCCTTTAGGGGTGGGAAGCGCGCTTTATCTCCATGAGCTGGCAGATTATAAACAAAGAGCTATATTAAAGCCTATAATTGAGATACTTGCCAGCATTCCATCTGTTGTATTTGGGTTTTTCGGGATGGTTATTGTAACGCCTTTTATCCAGAAACTTTTTAATCTGCCTACAGGCCTGTGCGCTTTGAACGGAAGTTTGATTCTTGGAATCATGGCTACTCCAACAGTATGCAGTTTAGCTGAAGACGCTTTAAGTTATGTGCCTAAGTCATTTCGTGAGGCTTCATTTGCCGTAGGCGCAAACAGATGGCAGACATTGACGCAAGTTGTCATACCTGCCGCTGGTTCAGGTATCGCCACAGCTATAATATTAGGTATGAGCCGTGCTATAGGCGAAACAATGACTGTTTTAATGGTTACCGGAGGAGCAGCTATTATTCCCAGTTCATTTTTAGGGCCTGTAAGGCCCATGACAGCTACTATAGCCGCTGAAATGGGCGAGGCGCCTATGGGAGGCACGCATTACCACGCGCTTTTTGCCATAGCGCTGATATTATTTTTAACGACATTAGTTTTTAATATAATCGCTGAAATTATAAGCAGGCGTTTCAGGATAAAGTTAGGATTAAGCGGATAGCGCATATGAAAAAAAATATCACTCAGAATATAGGATTTTTAATGTTATTTCTTTGCATGATCGTTACTATTATTTTTTTAGGATCTATCATATATTTTATAAGCATAAGAGGTTTTAAGGTAATCTCATGGGAGTTTTTGACTCAAGGCCCGAGGATGGGTATGACACAGGGAGGCGTTCTCCCTGTTATTATAGGTACTTTCTATCTTACCCTCGGCGCTATATTTTTCGCGCTTCCTCTGGGGCTGGCATGTGCTATTTATCTATGCGAATATTCTCCTAAAAGTTTTGTTGTTAATCTTATAAGGATCAGCATAAATAACCTGGCAGGCGTGCCCTCAGTTGTATTTGGGCTTTTCGGCCTAGCGGTTTTTGTGAACTTTTTTAAATTCGGAGTTTCGATTCTTTCGGGAAGCCTTACCCTTGGGATGCTTGCGCTCCCATTGATCATATCAGCCAGTCAGGAGGCATTGACAGCTGTGCCGCAGTCTATCAGGGAAGCTTCTCTTTCTCTGGGCGCGACAAAATGGGAGACGATAAAAAACATAGTTTTGCCAACCGCGCTCCCTGGGATATTGACAGGGGTTATATTAAGCATAGGGCGAGTAGCTGGGGAAACAGCCCCTATTCTTTTTACTGCCGCGGCTTTTTATACACGCGGATATCCAAAATCAATTTTTTCAGAAGTCATGGCATTACCGTATCATATATACGCGCTAATGACAGAAGGCACTCATCCTGACCAGCAGAAGGCCATTGCTTACGGATGCAGTTTGATACTTTTATTTATGGTATTGTTGATTTCAGGGATAGCTATTACGCTGCGTCAAAGACAGAGAGGGGTACATGTATAACAAGATAAAGATCAAAGCAGACAACGTAAATTTTTTCTACGGCAAGGCCCAAGCTCTAAAAAATATCACCATTGATATGCTTGAAAAACAGGTTACCGCTATTATAGGGCCTTCGGGATGCGGAAAATCCACTTTTATAAGGCTCTTGAATCGCATGGATGAGCTTATTCCAAATAGCAGTATGACGGGAAAAATTTGCCTGAGCGGGGTGGATATATTTAATTGTTTATGCGATCCTGTTGATATCAGAAAGCGGGTAGGCATGGTTTTTCAGAAGCCCAACCCTTTTCCTAAAAGCATATTCGATAACATTAGCTATGGCCTTAGAGTGAACGGCATAAAAGACAAATTGTTTATAGAGGAAAAGGTGGAAGACGCGCTGAAGAAAGCCGCTTTATGGCAGGAAGTAAAAGACAGGCTTCATGAAAGCGCGCTGAAGCTTTCCGGAGGGCAGCAACAGAGATTATGTATTGCAAGATGCCTTGCGGTTCAGTCTGAAGTTATACTTTTTGACGAACCTTGCGCGAGTCTTGATCCAATATCAACAGCAAAAATAGAGGAGCTGATCCTTGAATTAAAAAAAGATTATACCATTGTAATTGTTACTCATAATATGCAGCAGGCAGCCAGAGTGTCTGATTATACAGCGTTTTTTTTACTGGGGGAACTTATTGAATTTGGCAAAACCCAAGATATCTTTACTAAGCCTAATGATTTAAGGACGGAGGCATATATTACAGGAAGGTTTGGATGATAGCCGAAAAAAAGAAAATTTTATTTGTTTGTGTTGAAAACAGCCGCCGCTATAGAATCTAAAATAATGACCTCAATAAAGGAGATTAAAGATGGAAAGACATTTTGACCAGGAACTTGAAGATTTAAAAAAAGATTTGCTTAAAATGGGAAATATGGCAGAAGATTCTATAATCGCTTCGATAGAAGCGCTTAAAGAGCTAAATGCTGAAAAGGCCAGAGATGTTATTAATAAAGATATATTTATAGATCAGATGGAAAACAAAATAGATGAGAAGTGCTTGGATTTATTGGCGCTTAGGCAGCCCATGGCTAGTGATCTGAGGCTTATTGCCATGGTATCTAAGATTAGCACTGATTTGGAAAGGATAGCGGATTTGGCAGTAGATATTGCCCAAAGAGTTTTGGAGCTTACAGGAAAACCTTTGCTCAAGCCTCTTATAGATATTCCAAAACTTACAAATCTTGCAAAACAGATGACAAAAGATACTATAAATGCTTTCGTGAATCAGGATTTTGATCTTGCAGGTAAGGTGATTTTATTGGATAGGGAAGCCGACAAGCTTAGAGATATCATTCAAAAAGAATTGATCGAGGATTTCATAACCAAAGATCCGTCTACCGCGCCGCGCGCGATACCTTTGCTTTTAATAGCCCGCCATCTCGAGCGCATATGCGATCACGCTACCAATATCGCTGAAGATGTTATCTATATGGTGAAAGCTGATGTTGTTAAACATCACCCTGAGAAGCTAAAATAAATATAGACAATATCTTTAATCAATGCAAAAATATATACAGTATTTTACGTCATCCGACCTGACCCCCTCCCCTAAAACTGTGCCACTCCCAATGGGAATTATGGTATTATAAGTATCCCAAAAAGGAGGTGGATTATGCGTGGCAAACGTTTCAAAGAAGACCAGATTATCGGTGTCTTAAAAGAAGCTGAATCGGGTATACCAATACCTGAACTTTGCCGTAAACACGGAGTAAGCGATAACACGATTTATAACTGGAAGCGCAAATACGGCGGCCTTACAGTAAATGAGGCGATAAGGCTAAGGGGCCTTGAGGAAGAGAACCGTAAACTTAAATCTATTGTAGCTAATCAGGCCTTGGACATAGAAGCCCTTAAGGCGGTCGTCTCAAAAAACTTCTAAAGCCCAAGGCCAGGCGTAAAGCCGTATTATTCATCAAAGACAGCTTTGGGCTGAGTATCAGGAGATCCTGCAGCGTAGTTGATCTATGGAGATCGACATTTCAGTATAAGCCGCTAGAAAGGCCGGATGAAGAGCCTATCCGGAAACGGCTAAAAGAGCTCGCAGAAAAGCGAAGAAGATTTGGATGCGCGAGGCTGCATATAATGCTCAAAAGAGAAGGAGTCGTAATTAATCACAAAAGGACCGAGCGTATCTATAAAGAAGAAGGCCTTGCCCTTCGTATACGCCGCAGGAAGAAGATGGCGGCGATACAGCGGATCGAAGCGCTTGCTCCCACACGAGTCAATGAGCGCTGGAGCATGGATTTTGTATCAGATGCCCTTTCAAGCGGCAGGAAGATAAGGGCGCTTACGATAGTAGACGAGTATTCGCGTAAATGCCATAGAATTGAAGTCGATACGTCCATAGGAGGCCAAAGGGTAACAAGAGTTCTGGATGAAATAGCTCAATTCGAAGGATTGCCTAGTCTGATAACAATAGATAACGGCCCGGAGTTCATCAGTAAAGCCCTTGACGCATGGGCTTACCAGAGAGGGATAAAGCTAAACTTCATACGGCCTGGCAAGCCGGTCGACAATTCATTTATTGAGAGTTTTAACGGCAGATTCAGAGATGAATGTTTAAACGATCACTGGTTCGTAAGCCTTGATGAGGCCCGGAAGATTATCGAAGACTGGCGGATTGATTATAACAATGAGCGGCCGCATACATCGCTCGGTAATCTTACGCCGGAGGAATTCTTGGTAAAAGAACGTGAAAAAATCTCTACAGGCATACCTGTAGAGACAGTATTAACAAACAGTGGAGTTTCCCTTTAAGAGTGGTACAATAGATGGGGGTAGGTCAGACCATACATAAATAAAAGGTTAAATTATGAAAAAGACCCCAAAAGAATATGAAGTTGGTGATGAGGCTGTAGATAGCTTAATAAGCGAATTGGCAAAAAAATCCTGCTTTGCTGAAACTGAATATTTATTACGCGAGATACTTACGACCGCTGTTAAATTAGGCAAGGAATCCAGCGATAGAGGAGACCTTAAACTTGTAAATAATGCGCTGAAGGAATTACGGTATTCTTTTAAGATATTTTCTCCTTATAGAGATGTTAAAAAGGTAACAATCTTTGGTTCAGCGAGATCTAAAAAGGCATCAGCCGAATATAAGATGTCCGAGGAATTTTCTAAAAAGCTGACAGAAAAAGGTTACATGGTTGTAACGGGAGGCGGTCCAGGGGTTATGGAGGCTGGTAATAAAGGCGCCAAGGAAGGGAAAGATTTTGCGTTGAATATCCGCCTTCCTTTTGAACAAAAGCCAAATCCATATATAGATGAAAAAGATAAAATAATTAACTTTAAATATTTTTTTACAAGAAAATTGATTTTTGTGAAAGAGACTGATGCGACTGCTCTTTTCCCGGGAGGATTTGGCACCCAGGATGAAGGGTTTGAAATGCTTACCCTGATCCAGACCGGAAAATCCAAACCCAGGCCTGTAATCTTAATGGAGCCGAAAGGTTCTGCATATTGGACTCAATGGATGCATTTTATAAATAAACAGCTGATTGAAAAAGGATATATTAAAAAGGAAGATCTCAGTCTTTTTCGTATTGTAAAAACTGTTAATGAGGCAATTAAATATATAGAAAATTTTTATAGAGTATATCACTCAATAAGGTATGATTCAGGCTTGACTGTATTAAGGCTGAATAAAAAAATTTCAGGGGAAACATTAAATCTTATCAATAAAAAATTTAAAGATATTTTGACAGGCGGTGAAATCATATTTTCTCCTCCAACGGAGAAAGAAATGGAAAAGAGAGAATATCCTGAGCTACCCCGGCTTGTAATGAACTTTAACCTGCGTGATTATGGCAGGCTTTGTGATATGATTCATGTCATTAACAGAGATTAAGCGCAAGATCCCCATAAGTCTCTATTTTACCTATATTTTACATAGATTTTACATAGATTAAACATCGCAATGTTATTATAATAAAAAGTATAAAAAAGCACCTGGTCAGTCAGAAGAACTTTGGCAAAATTTGGGAGGCACTATGTTCAAAAAGCTATTATTTATATCTTTAGGCGTTATGTTTATGTTATCTATGATAGGGGCTGGTTCAAAGAATTCAATACAGATCAAAGGTTCTGATACAATGGTAAATCTTGGCCAGGCATGGGCAGAAAAATATATGGAGAAGTGCCCGGGAGATTTTATTGCAGTTACAGGCGGCGGGTCAGGTACGGGGCTTTCCAGCCTTATAAGTGCTTCTTGCGATATAGCTATGAGCTCAAGGAATATAAAGGATAAGGAAGTAGGCCTTGCCAATAAAAAAGGTGTAAATCCAAACGAGATTAAAGTAGCCCTGGATGGCCTGGCAGTGGTGGTGAATCCTGCTAATTCCGTAAATAAGCTTACATTGGACCAGCTTGCAGATATTTTTACAGGCAGGATATCTAACTGGAAAGATGTCGGAGGAAAAGATGAAAAAATAGTGGTGCTTTCCAGAGAAGTTAATTCCGGAACGCATGTATATTTTAAAGAGCATGTATTAAGAAAAAACGACTCCAATAGCAAAGAAGAGTTTGCGCCTGGAGCTTTAATGCTTTCGTCGTCCCAGGCTATTGCCGATGAAGTAGCCGGGAACTCAAGCGCTATAGGTTATTACGGGATGGGGTATGTTTCAGCCAGGCAAAAGCCCGTAGCTATAGCCAAAGACGAGGCTTCTGAATACGTGGAACCCATGATAGAAAATGTCGTAAATAATAAATATCCTATATCAAGGCCGTTATTTTTTTATACAAATGGATTACCAAAAGAGCTGGTTCAGAAATTCGTAGATTTTGCGCTTTCGGAAGAAGGCCAGAAAATAGTTTTAGCCACAGATTTTGTCCCCGTTAAAAAATAAATTATATGCGCAAATTTAAAGAATTTATAATAGAAAAGTTTATTCTTGTATGCGGGATAGCGTCTATATTTTTTGTAGTATTGATTTTTTTGTTTCTCTTGAAAGAAGGGCTTGCGGTATTTAATATCGTAAGCCCTTTTCAATTTTTATTCGGTAAAAGCTGGTATCCTATTTCAGAACCGCCGCAATTAGGAATACTTCCCCTGATTTTGGGGTCATTATTAGTTACCTTGGGCGCAGCTATTATTTCTATCCCGATAGGCGTGGGATGCGCTATATATATCGCGGAGGTTGCGCCAGGAAAGATTAAAGAAGCTCTTAAAGCAGGCATAGAACTTCTGGCCGCAATTCCAAGCGTAGTGTTGGGATTTATAGGTATGGTAACCCTTGTACCACTTGTAAAAAATATTTTTCATCTACCTACGGGCTTGACGGCATTATCAGGATCTATAATGCTTGCGTTTATGGCCATGCCCACAATAGTTTCTATCGCAGAGGACGCTCTTTACTCAGTGCCGAAAAATTACAAAGAAGGAGCTTTTGCTCTGGGGGCGACGCATTGGCAGACTATTTATAGAGTTATGCTGCCTGCGGCTTCGAGCGGCATACTGGCCGCGGTTATGCTTGGTATAGGAAGGGTAATAGGGGAAACAATGGCTGTTATGATGATAACGGGAAACGCGGCTGTTTTGCCGCAGAGCATCCTTGTTCCTGTAAGGACTCTGACAGCTACAATTGCGGCTGAGATGGGAGAAGCGGTTGTAGGAGGCGAACATTATTTCGCGCTTTTTGCGATAGGCATAGTTTTGTTTATTATAAGTTTCGTGATTAATGTTACGGCGGATCTATTTTTACATAAAAGACAATGAAGAAAAATTCTCACAGAACCCAGAAGATAGCTTTTTTATTTTTATTGCTGGCAACGCTTTTGATAGTGGTGCCGGTAGGGTTAATTGTGGTCATAATTATTCAGAAAGGCCTTCCCGCCATAAACTGGCAATTTATCTCTGATATACCCAGGCAGGGGATGCGTGCCGGAGGAATATTTCCGGCAATTATAGGCACAATTTATCTGGTCACAGGCGCAATAATATTTGCCTTGCCCATAGGGCTTTTAGCGGCGATATACTTAAGCGAATATTCAAAAGACAGCATGCTTAATCGTCTTATCAGGCTGGCTATTATTAATCTTGCAGGCGTACCGTCGGTTGTTTATGGGCTTTTTGGCCTGGCGCTTTTTGTTATATTTTTTAAATTCGGGGCGTCTATTCTTTCGGGCTCTCTTACATTGGGGATTATGATACTTCCTATAATTATTACTACTTCACGCGAGGCCCTGGAAAGTGTGCCTCAATCATTCCGCGAAGTGAGCCTGTCATTAGGCGTGAGCAAATGGCAGACGATACGGCATATTGTCCTGCCAAACGCAATACCCGGAATTTTAACAGGCACTATCTTAGGCCTGGGGAGGGCTGCAGGGGAAACAGCGCCGATCTTGTTTACGGTAGCCGCCTTTTATTTACCGCAGCTTCCCGGATCTGTTTTTGACCAGGCAATGGCGCTGCCATATCATTTATATGTTATTTCCACCCAGGTGCCGAATGTTGATGAAAAGATAAGATACGGCACTGCTTTTGTGTTATTGGCGTTAGTGTTATTTATGAATTTAGTAGCCATAATAATACGCTATAAATTCAGAAAGAAGAAAAAATGGTAATAAAATTCGAGGTAAAAGATCTTAATATCTGGTTTGGCTCAACTCAGGCATTGAAACAAGTCAGCATGGAAGTTTTACCTAATGAAATCTTAAGCGTTATAGGCCCGTCTAACAGCGGAAAGACGACTTTTTTGAGAATGTTAAACCGCTTGAATGATTTAAACCCCGGCTTCAGAATGAGCGGAAAAGTTATTTTTGAAAAAGATGATGTAAAAAAAATAGATGTAGAGATTTTACGCAGAAAAATAGGCATGGTTTTTGCCTTACCTTTGCCCCTGCCTTTATCTATATTTGAGAATGTCGCTTATGGCGTAAGAATGCACGGACTTGCAAATAAAAAAAAGATCGCGGAAAAGGTAGAAGATGCCCTTAGGCAGGGATATCTTTGGGACGAGGTTAAAGACAGGTTAGCCGAGTCCGCTTTTAAATTATCAGGAGGCCAGCAGCAGCGCCTGTGCATAGCGAGAACCCTTGCGGTAGAACCGGATGTTATTTTGTTTGACGAGCCTTGCTCCGGATTGGACCCTGTCTCTACCGCAAAGGTTGAAGACGCTATGGTGAAGTTAAAAGAAAAATACACCATAGTCCTTGTGACGAATAATGTAAAGCAGGCAGCCAGGGTGGGAGACAGAACAGCTTTTTTCTTAAGCGGAGAACTGATAGAATTAGATAAGACAGAAAAGATTTTCACTGTACCCCAGGATAAGCGTACAGACGGTTACATAAGAGGAAAATTCGGTTAATGGCAAAGATATCAACGGAAAAACTTAATCTTTGGTATAGCGGTTTTCACGCGTTAAAGGATATAAACGCGAATTTTGAGCCCAATAGAATTACCGCTATTATAGGGCCTTCAGGCTGCGGAAAATCTACGATGCTGCGCGTTTTTAACCGAATGAATGATTTGATAGAAAACGTTAAAACAAGCGGCAGGGTTTTGGTAGACGGGATAGACATGCTTGGTCCTGACGCGGATTTAGTAAAGCTTCGCAAAGAAATAGGCATGGTTTTCCAGAGGCCAAACCCGTTTCCGCTGTCTATTTACGAGAATATAGTTTTCGGGGAAAGGGTGCATTCAGGCGACATAAAGAAAGACAGATTAGACGAGACGGTAGAGACGAGTTTAAAAAGTGTTCTCTTGTGGGATGAGCTGAAAGATAGATTAAAGATGTCGGCGTTAAGGCTTTCCCTGGAGCAGAAACAGCGTCTTTGCATAGCGCGCCTTATAGCGGTAAAGCCTGATGTGCTATTGATGGATGAACCTTGTTCTACTCTGGATCCGCAGGCAACGGCAAAAATAGAAGAGTTAATGCGTGAATTAAAAAATAATTATACTATAATAATAGTAACTCATAATATGCAGCAGGCAGCCAGGGTTTCAGACGATACGGGTTTTATGCTTCTCGGAGAACTTGTAGAATTTGGAAGGACTCAGGACATATTTACCGCGCCGCGCGATAAGCGCACGGAAGATTATATTACAGGCAGGTACGGTTGAGGCGGTTAGCAAATTATGAAAGGAGCAAGGTAATGGAGAGACACTTTGATCAGGAGTTAAAAGATTTGAATCAGGATATATTGAAAATAGGCGCTTTTGCCGAGGAGGCTATTTATAAGTCTGTAGAGGCGCTTAAGAATAGAGATAAGGAATTGGCCAAAAGCGTAATAGATAATGATAATAATGTTGATCAGTTGGAACTGGCAATAGATGAAAAATGCATAGATTTGATAGCCAGATACCAGCCGATGGCAAAGGACCTGCGTTTTATTACAACAGGCATGAAAATAAACGCAGAGCTTGAAAGGATAGCTGATATAGCGGTGGATATTGCTCAGCGTACCCTTGAGCTGGTGGATAAACCTTTATTAAAACCATTAGTTGATATACCTAAATTAACGCTTGTTGCGCAAAATATGGTAAAGATGGCCATAGACTCTTTTATTAAAGGCGATATAGAATTGGCTAAAAAAGTCTTATTATCGGACCCTGAGGCTAATAATCTGAGAAATATGATCCAGAGAGAATTAACGGAAGATTACATGGTAAAAGATTCTTCCAGCGCCCCAAGGGCCGTCCAACTGTTATTGATAGCGCGTTTTCTGGAGCGCATATGCGATCATACCACGAATATCGCAGAAGACGTAATATATATGGTTCAGGCGGAAGTCATAAAGCATCATCCTGAAAAGCTGAAAGAATAGCGCGTTATAATAAAATTATTACCGGAACAGTTTTATGTAATACTTTCATAGTCAAGTAACACTTTTAGCCTCCTTAAGTTTCTTGTAGTACTGATAAGGCGATAGATTGCCTAAAGCCTGATGCGGTCTTTCGTAGTTATATTCTTTTTCCCATCTCGGTAAACGATACTGCCACTCTCTATAATCTTTAACATGGTATCTTCTATAGAATTCTTCATCATCAGTCCTATGAGACCTTTCAACTTTGCCGTTAGCCTGTGGATACCCTGGCCTATTTAATATATGCTTTATCCCAAGCCGGACGCACTCTTTTGTAAAGGCATGTTCTATGTAAAAGACTCTGTTTGTGAACTCAAGCCCATTATCAGTGCGTACGGCTAAAACAGGGAAGGGTAATGACCTGACCACTTCTTGTAAGAACTCTACAGAATTAGAGACAGTTTTATCGTCATAGATACGGATAACTCTTAACCTTGTGGCTGAGTCCGTAGCTGTATACTGATAATATCTGTAAGGTTTACCAGGAAGCGTATCTAAATACTTAGTATCTATCTGAACATCAAAACCAGGGTCTTTTACATATACCCTTTTATATTTGCGTTTTCTATTCTTAGGTTTAAGGATTAGTTTATTACGCCTAAGAGTCATGTAAATAGCATATTCTGATACTTTAATATGCCTCTTGACTAATATAAACTTTATTCTCTTTGGCCCATATTTAGTCTTTTTACGGATACGTTTTATAAGCCTTACCAGGCCTATAGACAAACTCCTTGGATGAGGCCTCTTAGGCCTATTAGATCTATTTAAGAGGCCGTCTTTACCCTCATCCATATAACGATGTAACCACCGGTATACACTAGTCCTGGATGTGCGGTATTTCCTGGCTATGTCTATAATCTTCATATCACGTTCTTTATAATCCAAAATCATTAAATACCGTTGCCTAATATAAAAGAGCTTGGTAGAATAGGTCATGACCGCCTCCTTTTAGATCTCCAAAGGCCATTATACCAAATCTTTAAAAGATTGGTTTGACCTTCATCTACTAAGGAGCGGTCTTTTATCTTAATAACCCGCTCATCTAAACTGTAACGCAACTCTTCAAATATTATA